>OLSG01000178.1_pt1 | contig 83098 bp, 67 predicted proteins | sample 1673041 | NCBI WGS metagenome assembly OLSG01 (sample SAMEA3136749, study PRJEB25190) | human gut metagenome | reverse complement strand
CGAAGGAGCAGAACGGGGGCACTTCATTGGTCGAGGACGTTTTCAAAACCAAGCCCGGTCCCGGCCGGACAGCCCACGAACGCTACAGGTTCTTGACACCCATCGCGCGCATGGCGTTTAGGATGGCGATGATCGCCACGCCCACGTCGCCGAACACAGCAAGCCACATGTTAGCGATGCCCAGCGCTGCCAGCACAAGTATCAGCAGCTTAACGCCCAGCGCAAAGATGATGTTCTGCCAGACAATCGCCATGGTCTTGCGTGCCACGCGGATCGCGCGGGAGATGTTGGACGGCTTGTCGTCCATGAGCACCACGTCGGCGGCCTCAATCGCGGCGTCGGAACCCATAGCGCCCATGGCAATGCCAACGTCTGCGCGGGTGAGCACGGGCGCATCGTTGATGCCGTCGCCGACAAAGGCGAGCTTGCCTTTGCCGCTTTCGGCCGCGAGCAGCGCTTCAACACGTTCGACCTTGTCGCCTGGCAGGAGCTGCGCGTGGAACTCGTCGAGGCAGAGCTGCTTGGCCACCGCAGCAGCCACTTCCTCGCGGTCGCCCGTGAGCATGACGGTGCGCTTGACGCCGGCGGCGTGCAGGTCGCGAATCGTTTGCTCGGCATCGGCCTTAACGGTGTCTGCAATCACGATGTGGCCGGCGTACACGCCGTCAACGAGCACATGCAGAATCGTTCCGACGACCTCGCAATCGGGCGCTTCGACTCCGGCCGCGGCGAGCATCTTTGCGTTGCCAACGACGACGTGCCTGCCGTCGATGTTCGCCGTCACGCCATGGCCCGCGTCGTTGGTGGAGTCGCTTACGCGCTTGGGGTCGAGTTCGCCCCGGAAGGCGGTGCGCACCGACTGCGCGATGGGATGATTGGAGAATGACTCAGCGAGGGCTGCGACCTCAAGCAGCGATTGCTCGGTATAGCCGGCTTCGGGGTGTACTGCCACGACCGAGAACGTGCCGTTGGTGAGCGTGCCGGTCTTGTCGAAGACGACGGTGTCCACGTCGGCGAGCGTTTCGAGGTAGTTAGAACCCTTGATGAGAACACCCAGCTTGGATGCGCCGCCGATGCCGCCAAAGAAGCTGAGCGGGACGCTGATCACGAGCGCGCACGGGCAGCTGACGACCAGGAAGGTCAGGCCGCGCAGGATCCAGTCGGACCAGGCGCCGGTGATCAAGCCGCCGCCGAGCGCGAGTACCGCGGCCGCGCCGGTGACGGCGGGCGTGTAGACGCGGGCGAAGCGCGTGATGAAGTTCTCGGTGCGCGCCTTCTTTTCGCTGGCGTTTTCCACGAGCTCCAGGACGCGCGCGACGGTGGACTCGCCAAATGGCTTGGTGGTGCGCACGTGGATGAGGCCCGTCATGTTGATGCAGCCGCTGATGATATCGTCTCCGGTTTTGGCCGGGCGGGGGACCGACTCACCGGTAAGGGCAGCGGTATCGAGCTGTGTCTCGCCTTCGACGATGACGCCGTCGATAGGCACGCGCTCGCCGGGCTTGACCACGATCACGGTGCCGACGGCGATGTCATCGGGGAAGACCTGCTCGAGTGTGCCGTCGGGTTGCTCGACGTTGGCGTAGTCGGGCGCGATGTCCATCATGGCGCTGATCGACTTGCGGCTCTTGCCCACGGCGTATGCCTGGAACAGCTCGCCGACCTGGTAGAACAGCATGACGGCGGCGCCTTCGGCCATGTGCGGGTCGGTGTCGGGGGAGAGCACCATGGCAAACGCGCCGATGGTCGCGACGGCCATGAGGAAGCTCTCGTCGAACGCCTTGCCGCGGCGGATGTTGTTGTATGCCTTTTGGAGCACGTCGTAGCCGGCAATCAAAAAAGGCACGAGGAACAGTGCGAAGCTGGCGTAGATGTCGCCCGGGGTGCCGAATGCGGCAGTGAGGGTGCCGAGCTCATCGAGGGTGTACACCACGGCAAAAATGCCCAGCGCTACCAGGATGCGGTTGCGCTTATGCTCGAGTGACTCTTTTTTCTTGCGCTTCTTCTTTTTCTTCTTGGGGTCGGCGGTGGCCATGACTCGTATCCTCCCATTTGAATGTATGAACACTTGCTCATATAATTTCACGAGCAAAGGCCGCGGCAAGCGCGGCCTTGCGGGTTGGCGTAAACCTTGGCTAGAGAATGATCTCGCAGTCCGGCTCGGCGTCGGCCGTAAACTCTACAACGCGGTTGAGCACCTCGTCGAACTCGGCTTCATCGGCCTCGAGTGTCAGCTTCTGGGTCATAAAGTTGACGGACACGGATTTGACGCCCTCGAGCTTGGCCAGCTCGTCCTGAAGCTCACGCGCGCAGTTGGCGCAGTCGATCTCGTCGAGTTTAAACTGCTTTTTCATGGTGGGTTCCTTTCCCCGTTTTTGCGGCTTGGGTGCAGGCCGCGCTGGTACCGTGGTTGGTTGCTATTCGCAGATATGGCTCATGCCCTGGTTGAGCATGGTGTAGACGTGATCGTCGGCAAGCGAGTAGAGGATGTTGCGGCCGTCGCGGCGGAATTTAACCAGGTGCGACTGCTTGAGTGTGCGCAGCTGGTGCGACACCGCGGACTGCGAGGTTTCGGTCGCTTCGGCGATGTCTGCCACGCAGAGCTCGCGGCCCATGAGGGCATAGAGGATCTTGATGCGCGTGGTGTCGCTGAAGACCTTGAACAGGTCGGCGAGGTCGTAGAGAAGCTCCTCGTCGGGAAGGTCCTCGGGCGAGCAGGTGGTGGGGATCGCGGGTTCGGTGGCCTCGATGTCGGGCTTCGTTTCATCAACGCGGATGCTCATTGCAATATCCTTTCATATGAACATGCGCTCATATAACTTGCTTCCGATTATATGAGTGTATGTTCATATGTCAATGGCGTTCAGGTAATTCGTTGCACAAAATGATGGGGAATAGTGGACGAGATCCCGGACTGAGCGGTTTTGATAGCCGATGCCGGGGTGGGTGCCCCTGAGCCGTGCAAAATTTGGAGTATTCTGCAACGATAGGGGGTCCGTTAATTTATTGCAGGCCATATAATGCAGTTCAAGAGTTATCTTAGGGTGTTAATCCGATGAGTTCTTCCTCAAATGTTGCCTAACGCTCTCACGCAAGAGTGATTTCGCTTCACATTTGGATCCACTCGAGGGTGATAGACACCCGGCTCTGCTGAATACTCGCAATTTTGCACGTCGCTAAGGTGCCCACCTTGTTAGCCGGTCTAGCTTCCGGCCCCGAAGATCCTGCCCTCGGGCGCGAGGCTGCTTGTTTGGTTGAGTGATGGGCTGTCGGGTTCGACAGTCTGCATGTCATCGATTGCCGGAGCCTCGTTAATCGTCGGATCGTCCAATGTGATGCCTTCGAGCATTGCTTTTTCGAGGTCGATTCGTTGGCGCTCTTCGGAATCCTGGCGAAGCTCCTCCTGGATTCGTTTCTTCTCCTCAATAAACCTTCTGAGTACAAACTGTCTCAGGTCTTCTTGCATGATTTGAAAGTCTTTTGGCAGACGCGAGGGGCGTATGCCCTCTTTTCGTTGGATCGCCTCCATGACCCTAACGAAAGCGCTGGCATGCATAAAGGAATAACGACTGACGGTGATGATTCCGTATCCCATGGACGCAAGCGCATTCTTGCGTTCCTCATCGATGGCGCGGTCTTCTTCCGCGTCGTGATAAAAACCGTTGTATTCAATATCTGTTCGAGATTTCTTCAGATATGCATCCATAAAGAACTTTTTGCGTCTCGTGAGATTCTTTGCGGCAGCGGTGACCTGCACCTCGTAATCGGTCTCAATTCCCTTAATACCAAGCCCTCCTTCGCTTTTGGGCAGCGTTAGCATCATGACAAATGCCGTTTCCATGGGAGACCGGCATCCGTCGCGTACACATTGGATCGCCTTTCGGGCAAGGGCCAAACCGTCGCATCTGGTAATGGAATTAAAGAACTGCTTTAACCTCTCGGTCGAAGTGAGCGCGAAACGCTCGGTATAGGAGGTGGAAGAGTCGGTTCCAAGGGAATAAGCGCCGCACAGTTCAAAATAGTACTCCACTAGTTCGCGAAAAGAAAGATAGGTGGCGGCCTGAAGTGCGCAAAGCTCAACGCCAACAACGAAGATGCCATCTTTGAGCTCTATAAAGCGTGAGTTCGAGAATCGTTTTGAAGAAACGTGGCATTGACAGTTCATTGCATAGCGCGCATTCCTGCGATCAAACACCATCACCTCGAGGGAATCATTTGCGCCGAGGGAAACATCATGTTTGGTGAGCCATTCTGCGGCTGCGTCAAGAAGCGTTCCGGTGGGACATGATCCGTAAATCTCGGCAGGGTTACAGGACTCGATACCTTTCGCAGACACCGAATGCGCGGCCTGGTAGACCGCTTTTGCCGTGGTATGTGACAATACGATACTCATGGTATATATCGTGTCAGCTAATGCCGTGTTGATGGCGCTGAGTGGAAAAGTCGTTTTAGAGGTCTAACCAAATGCTGTCAAAAAGCTTGACGCAATTATGGGTTGGTAGGCCCTAAATAAAAGTTTTCGCAGCTTAGCCCTAGCATATAAATACTCAATTGCCGCACATTTGATAGTGATGCATCACCATCCGACAACGAATTACGTGTCGGGAATTGGCCGAAATCGTTCAAAATGAGGGTTCAGAATTTGTGATGGCAGATCTATCTATGGAACGTAGGGCGGCCCCGCTGCGGGGTTTCCCGCTGCGAGGCCGCTCGTGATCTACGCCGGAGTTTGTCGCAGGCGTTTCTACTTGGCAAATAGGCTCTTGAGGTTGAACTCGGCTTGGACGGTGCGGAGCATGAGGTCGGTGTCGTCCAGACCCAGATGCTGCTCGTTGGCGTCGGCGGCGAGGGTTCCGCGGCGGCGCGCCCAGTTCTCGAGCGCGGCGGGGGCGGACTCGCGGGGGAGCGAGCGGACGTCGGCATCCAGGCTGCGGCAGATCTGGCGCGAGTCGATGACGATGATCTTGCCGGCGCGGCGTGCCTCGGCGTAGCCGTCCAGGTGGATCTTGAACCAGCTGTCCTCAAACGCGGCGTTGTGTGCCATGTACGGGTACTTCTTCATGAGCTTGAGCAGCTGCTTTTGCAGCTCTTTGTTCTCGCGGAAGGGCGTATTGCCGTCGATGTCGTCCCAGGTGATGTGGTGGATATTCGACAGCGGTACATCCTCGCCGCGGTAGATGTCGGGCAGACCGCAGTAGTGTGCCTCGGCGTCGTGCGGGACGGCGTCGCTGGTGAGCTCCATGATCTCCCAGCCGACGTTGATGATATAACCGCGCTCGGGTGCACGGCCGGTGGTCTCGATGTCGATACCGAGCACGGTGCCCTGGATGGGCTTGCGGGCGTAGGCCACGCCGAGCGCGTCGCGGTCGCCGCGGATCTCGCGCATGACCGACGCTGCGGTGCGCTTTTGCATCTTGCCGATGGCGGCGCAGGTGTCGGCATCGGACAGGCCGCGCGAAAGCGTCGCGGGTGTCACGTTGCGCAGGCGTGCCTCGCCAATCTGGTCGCACAGGTCGCGGTTGCGGTCGGCCAGGTCGCGCACGGTGGCAAAGTCGAAGCCGGGGTCGCCCTCGGCGGTAAAGTACTCGGTCTCGAGCACCTTGAGGGCCTCCTCGCCCTTCTGGCGCTCGGACTCCATGGCGCCGTGGTCGCCGTAGATAAACATGGGGATAAACGGCTGGCGCTCGTATTCGAGTGCTTGCGATACGTTCATATGCTACTCCTTGGACGGGCCGCGTTGTGCGGCTCGAGGTTACTGAGTTATGGCGAGATGATAGTTTACCATGGGCAACTATTGGCACCGCGCCCGGGACAACTACAATACCCTAGTTGACCGCTAGGACTTTTACAATGCTGCCGAAAGACACGAAAGGTTCCATCCGTCATGGATTTACTGATTGATATTCTGCTCGACGCCGGCAAGGACACGCTGTCGCTGGTGCCGTTTTTGTTGGTGACGTATCTTGCTCTCGAGACACTTGAGCACGTTGCGGGCGACCGCGTCAACGGCGCTATCAAGCGCGCCGGCGCTGCGGGTCCCGTGGTTGGCTCGCTGCTGGGCATTGTGCCGCAGTGCGGATTTTCGGCCATGGCAGCAACGCTGTACGCCGGCCGTGTCGTGACGCTGGGCACGCTGGTCGCCGTGTTCCTCTCGACCTCCGATGAGATGCTGCCGCTGTTGCTCGCCGAGCAGGTGCCCGTGCAGACCATGGCGATGCTTTTGGCTTCGAAGGCACTGATCGCGCTGGTCACGGGCTTTATCGTGGACGCGGCTATCCGCGGCCTTCGTCGTAATGCCCGCGCGCATGCGGCGATTCGCCGTACCGTGCTGGGGACCGCTGCCAATCCGGCTCATGTGAACTGCGCGCACGACGACCATACCGGGGGCGACATCATTGATGAAGTGGCCGAGGCGGGCGTGAGCGCCGACCACATCCACGAGTTGTGCGAGCGCGACCATTGCGGTTGCGATGATGATGAAGATGAACACGAGCGCGACCACGGACACAGCCATGACCACGGTCACGCAGGCGAGCATGAGCACCACCACGGCCATGGGCACGACCACGGTCACTCCCACGAAGGTGCGCCCGTCCTGTCGATTATCCGCAGCGCGATCTCGCACACCGTGCAGGTTTCGGTTTTTATTTTCCTGGTGACGCTGATTCTAGTTGCCGTGCTCGAGACCTTCGGAGAGTCCGCGATCGAGCAGTTCCTGCGTGGCAACGAGACGCTCGCCGTCTTGGGCTCGGCACTCGTCGGCCTGATCCCCAACTGCTCGGCCAGCGTGGTCATTACGCAGCTGTACCTGGAGGGCGCGCTACAGCTGGCGCCGATGCTCGCCGGCACGCTCATTTCCGCCGGCGTGGGCTATCTTGTCCTGTTCCGCACCAACCGCAGCGCTCGTGAAAACGCCGTGTTCCTGGTCATGATGTACGTCATCGGCGCCGGCTGGGGCCTTATCCTATCCGCCTTCGGCCTCTAAGTAGGCCTAAAAAATGGGCTTCAAATAGCCATGCTCGGCGCCTGCGCAATGCGGCGACGCATGGCATTTTGAAGCCCGTTTTTTTGTTGAGCCATGGATTCCGAGCGCTCACACCGCTCAAAACAAAAAGGTAGATTTCCGGGCATGTCCCGAAAATCTACCTTGGTTAGCGCAGCAGCTCGGTGAGGTTGCGTTTAAAGCGGGCCCGGTCTTCGCTGGTAAATGCCGCCGGTCCGCGAGTGCGTCCCCCGGCGCGGCGTACCTTCTTTTCCTCGTGGCGAATAAACAACTGCATGTCGATGGTCGCTTTGTCGTAGACGCGCCCGCGCACGCCGATGGCGGCGGCATCGCGCCCGAGCGCCATGCTCGCCAAGCCAATGTCCTGCGTCACGACTACGTCGCCCGCCTGCAGGCGTTCGACAATGGCAAAGTCGGCGCTGTCGGCGCCCACGCTCACATCGAGCGTCGTGACCCAAAAGCCGCGTCGCGCGTGCTCGGCATCGCGCGGGTCGTCGCGGCGAATGTGCCGTTCCAGGTTTTGCGTGCTGTTGCCGGCGATAACAACGGCGACGCCCGCCCGCCGCGCGCAGTCAATCGACTCGCGCGTGACCGGGCAGGCGTCGGCATCAATAAAGAGCGTCCTTGGCATCTAGTGCACCAGTTTGCCAAACTGAATGGCGCGGACAATCAGCGTTACGCCAAACACCAGCAGTGCGGCGCCGCTAAAGATGACGAGCATCTTGGCCGACCACAGCGGATAGATAAACACGAACATGCCGGCGATGATGGAGAGCGCGCCGCTCAGGATGGCGAGGGCACGGTTGGACGAAAGCTCGGACTCCAGAATGGACATGACACCTTCGACGATCCAGCCAAAGCCGGCCACGATAACCACCATCGTGGTGAGCGTTGCGGTCGAGAAGGCCTGGTTGCGCAGGATTATGACGCCGCCCAAGATAATGAGTAGGTTGGAGATGATGCTCGTCACGCGCCAGCCGGTGGGCAGCAGTGGCTCGAAAACAGCGGTAAACAGCCTGATCGCGGCCGTGATCACAAAGTAGAAGCCCAAGACGGTCGTTAGGAAGACGAGGGACTTGGCGGGCGCAAACAGCAGTGCGATGCCGGCGACGAGCGCCAAGACGCCCGTGATGGCGTAAATCCAGCGCACGGCCTTGACGGCCTTGCCTGCCATGCTTTTCTCGTCAAATCCAAACTGGCTCGATTTTTGGTCATCGTTCTTAAAGATGCCCATAATGTCTCCTTTCCGTGCGGCGTAAGCCTTGATCGTTACAACCAGTATCGCCTAAAGGCGCTGGCGTATGGGTCGGGGAGGGCGAAACGTAACCCAAAGGCCCCGAATTGTTTCCGTTGTTCCCCACGTCGCGATTTTCTATTCAACAGGTGTAGAACATTGCAGCCCTGTTCGTTATTGCCTACGTTTTAGGTTAGATTTTCCTAAGAACAATTGCCCGAAATTGGGGGTCCCTATGAACGAAGCAGTTCCCGCAGCGCCGGTAAGCGCTGAGTCGATGGCAAAGCAGGGTTGCGAAAAGCTCGGCTTGGACGCGTTTGATGCGTTGGTTCGCTGCGCCCGCACGTGCCGTCGCTTTGACGAGTCCATGCGCGTGCCGCGTGAGCTTTTGCTTGAGCTGGCGAAGCTGGCGCACCTGACTCCCTGTGGTGCCAATGCTCAGCGTCTTCGTTTTCATGTGGTGGGCGGTTCCGAGGACTGCGCTCGCGTGTTTGACGAGCTTGCATGGGCCGGTGCGCTCAAGGATTGGTCGGGTCCCGATGAGGGCGAGCGCCCGACCGGCTACATCGCGATTCTTGCCGAGCGCGCCGTTCCGGGCAAGCCCGCCGCTCCCATTACCGAGGTCGACACGGGCATTGCCGCGCAGACGATGATGCTCGCCGCCCGCAGCGCCACGCCCGAGGTGGCTGCCTGCATGTTCAAGGCCTTTACGCCCCACGCGATCGATGCCATGGGGCTCGATAACGACAAGTATGAGCTCAAGCTGATCATGGCGTTTGGCGTTCCGGCCGAAACGCAGGTGATCGATGCGATCGATTCCAACCCCGATGGCTCCATCAATTATTGGCGCGACGAGGCACAGGTGCACCACGTACCCAAGCGTTCGCTCGCCGACGTACTGCTGTAGTTGAGCGTCACCGCGGTGTGATCCGGCGGTAAACCACCACAAAGGTACCTGTCCCCTTTGTGGTGGTACGAGGGGAGGGCGTGTGGCAGATCTGTATTTGGTGCGGCATGGGCAGACTGAGCTCAATGTGCAGAACATTTTGCAGGGTGGGCACGATTCGCCGCTTACGGCGCGCGGGCGCGAGCAGGCGCTGGCGACGCGCGCGGCGTTTGAGGCGCGTGGCGTGACCTTTGACCGTGTGTATTCCTCCCCGTTGGGCCGGGCGCGGCGTACGGCTGAGCTAATTGCTGGTGAGGGCCGCTCGATAGAGCTGGTCGATGACCTACGCGAGTGGCATTTGGGCTCGCTGGAGGGCACATCAAATCGCGATATGCCGCCGCAGCCCTGGGGTGATTATCCGGTGGCCTTTGGTGGCGAGTCTGAAGTGCAGCTCCAGTCGCGTATGGTCGCGGTGCTGTCGCGCATCATGGCCAGGCCGCAGCACGACTGCGTGCTGGCAGTCTCCCACGGCTCAGCCTGCCAGGAGTTTCTTGAGTATGTGACTGGCAGGGGAGAGCTACCCGACAACGGTGCCGTGCTTCATTTTGGCTATTGCGACGGGGCGTTTTCGCTCCTTGATTGGTAACGAACGAAAGGACCCCTATGAATAAAGACCTGTATCTGGTTCGTCATGGGCAGACAATATTCAACCTTAAGCGCATTATTCAGGGTTGGAGTGACTCGCCGCTCACGCAGCTGGGATGCGACCAGGCGGCGCGTGCCGGCATGTTCTTGCGTGCGCGCGGCATTGAGCCCGATCATGCCTACACCTCCACACTTCATCGCACCGAGCAGACTATCGCCAACCTGTGGCCGGGCTTGGCGTACGAGCGTCTGGACGGACTGCGCGAGTGGTTCTTTGGCGACTTTGAGGCCGAGCGCGTGATGCTTATGCCCGAGCGCCCGTGGCGCGATTTCTATCGTCAGTTTGGCGGCGAGGGCCAGATGCAGGTGCGCGAGCGCATGGTGGCGACGCTGACCGAGCTTATGCAGCGTCCGGACCATGCGTGCGTGCTCGCGGTAAGTCATGGCTCGGCTATCAAGGAGTTTATGGATCACGTGAAGGGCGCGGCGGCAGACGAGCGCGACCGTGTGCCGGGCAACTGCTCGGTGCTGCACTTTGCGTTTGACGACGAATCCGACACGTTTGAGCTGATTGAGATTTTTACGCAGGAGGATTACGCACGCGAGCTGGGCCTTGAACCGCTTGTGGCTACTGCAGGTCCGCAGCGCGGATAACGCGAGCGTGGCGGCTCGGGTCGCCGGCATAACTTCTCGACGCAAAAGGGGCGGAGATACATGTACCTGCTGCATCTCCGCCCCCTGTTTGTTGAGCTGCCGATTTTTGTGCTGCGTGGTCTGGTCTTGCTAGAACCGCGCGACTTGGTGCGTGAGCAGACCCGTCGGAACCTGCGGCGCGGCGCCGGCGATCTGCGCGGCGGGGAACAGTGCGGCTACAGCAAAGTTGAACGGCTCTTTGCCCGTGTAGGTGCCGGCAGCATGGGCATCGTCGGCCAGGAGCTGTGATGCCTCGACTAGTGCGGCAGCGTAGGCAGGGTCGTCGGCCAGTGCCGGCTCCGGCGCCTGGTCGAGCATGGCACGGATGGCGCCGACGGCGTCCTCGCGCTTGACCTCCCACACGCGGTGCGTAATGCCCGCAGGGTCGGTGACGGCGTAGAGCGAGGCGCCCTCTTTGGCAGCGCCCAGGATGATGTCCATGACGGGCGACGCCTCGTAGGCGAGCGACACGGGGCGCGGCTGAACTTTGAGTTCGGCGATCGCGTGCGCAGCGGCGGCCACGTCGGCGCTGGCATCGCCCTTGCCGCCCGCAAGTACACTCGTCGGGCAGATCGCCACGACACCCGTCACACGTCCCGGCTCGCCCGAGCATTCGTACACGTAATACGCCGCACCCGGGTCCTTGAGCATCAGACCATCGGCAATGGCTCCGCGCAGAGCATCGTTGCCGCTCAGGATGCTGCCCATTGCAGGCAGCGCCTCGAGCACGCGGTCCTGAGCCGGGCGGATGCAGGGAAACGGAAGTGCTTTCATGGGCGGTCCTAACGCACGAGTCGGTTTGTTCGCGGCTTATTATGCCCCAACTTGGCCGCTCGCGTCCCAGAGCACGTTATCGGCGAGCGCGATTAGCACCTGCTGACAACGAACGATATCGGCGTGGGGCACATATTCGTTGGGCTTGTGCGCGAGCGCGAGCGACCCGGGACCGTAGCTCATGCAATTGCGGTTACCTGTCTTGCCGGCAATGACGGCGGTGTCGGTGTAGCCGGTAAAGAAGCCGACGGTCGTGTCCACGTCCGTCACGTCATCGGCGGCACGCATGAGCGCTGCTAGAAGGGGAGAGTTCGGGTCGCGCTCGATGGCGGGGCGGTCGCCCGTCACGGTGTAGCTGCCATGGCAACCGGGAACGGCGGCTTCGGCGACGGCGATGGCCTGCTCTACCATGCGCGTCGCGGCGGCCGTATCGGTCGGCGGGGTCAGACGCATGTCGACCCAGACTTTGGCGCGGTCGGGCACGACATAGGGGCGATATCCGCCCTCGATTTGGCCAAACGTGATGGTCGAAGGCCCCAGCTCATCGTGCGCGGGCAGCGCCATAAACGCGCGACGGAGCGAACACACGACCTCGGCTATGGCGGCGACGGCATCCGCGCCCTTCCAGGGCTGGCTCGCATGCGCCGTCACGCCAGTCATTTCAATTTCGAACCACGTACGCCCCTTGTGCGCTACCTGGATCTGTCCGTCGGTGGGCTCGGTGTCCAGCACCCATTCACGCGAGCCGACCCAGCCGGCATCGATAGCTGCCTCTGAACCACGCATAAAGTCTTCCTCGTCGACCGAGCAGATGAGTGAAAAGCCGCGGTGGGGCAGCTCGCCTTCTGCCGCCACGCGCTCGAGCGTATGGACCAGTGCGGCAATGGCGCAGGCCAGGCCACCCTTCATATCGCAGGCACCACGGCCGTAGAGTTTATCGTTGCGCACGATCGCTCCGAGCGGCGGAATGTCCGCGTCCCAGCCATCGCCCAAGGTGACGGTATCCAAATGGCAGATGTAGACGAGCCGTGGCTCGTCGCTTTGGCCCGGCACGGTGACCATTAGATTGCGGCGTCCGGGGAGTACTTCGTGCTCTGCAATCTGCACGGCATCGAGTACCGGATAGCTCAGCTGCGCCAACCGTTCCTCAACCAACGCTTTGATATAGCGCTCAATCTCGTCCTCATACGCACCCGGGTCTGAACTGTCGATCCGCACGAGCCCTTGCGTAAGCCGCCAAGCAAAATCTGTATCAACCATAGGCACCTCACAGATAGTTAGGTCAACATACAGATTGTATGCCAAGAAGCGGCTCAGTGCATTTAATGGAGCGCTCACAAAAATGGGGGCGCCTCTCGTGCGAAAGGCGCCCCCGCGGGCATTCAATGTCAGCGACGGGCAGGCCACATGGGGAACTGCCCGTCAGGTCAGTCGGCGCTACTTGATCACGCGCACGCGATACATCGACGGAATCTGCTTGAGCGCCTCGATGGTGCTGCTGTCTAGGTGTTCGTCGGTGTCGAACATGGTGTAGGCGTTCTCGCCGGCGGACTCGTTGGTCATACGCTGCACGTTGGCGTTGTCCTTGGCCAGGATGGCCGTGATCTGGCCGATCATGTTGGGCACGTTGGCATGCAGGCAGGCAATGCGGCTTGCAGCGCGCGCCTTGCCCATGCTGCAGGCGGGGTAGTTGACGCTGTGTGCGATGTTGCCGTTCTCCAGGTAATCCTTGAGCTCGCTGATGGCCATGTCGGCGCAGTTGGCCTCGGCCTCGCCGGTGCCGGCGCCCGAGTGTGTGGTGATAAACGTATTGGGCATCTTGACCGTCTTGGGCGTGGCGAAGTCGCAGCTAAACCAGCTGAGCTTGCCCTCGCGCAGGGCGGCGTCGACGGCGTCCTCGTCAATGATGGTTTCGCGCGCGTAGTTGATGAGCACGGCGTCCGGTGCCAGCAGGTTAATCTGTTCGGTGCTGATCATGCCGATGGTGTCGGCCTTGCTGGGCACGTGCACGGTGAGGTAGTCGCAGCCGCGGCAGAGATCCTCGAGCGTGCCCACGCGCTGCACCTCGCGGCTCAGCACCCACGCGTGCTCGACGGAAATGAACGGGTCGTAGCCGTAAACGTCCATGCCCAGATCGACGCAGGCGTTGGCGACCTTGGAGCCCACGTTGCCCAGGCCGATGACACCGATGCGCTTGCCCTTGAGCTCGCGGCCCACAAAGGCCTTCTTGGCCTTTTCGGCATCGACCTGAATCTCGGGGTCGTCGGCGTTGTCACGCACCCAGTTCATTGATTGCACCACGCCGCGGCTCGAGAGCACCAGCATGCCTAGGACGAGCTCCTTAACGGCGTTGCTGTTGGCGCCGGGGGAGTTAAAGACGACGACGCCCTTCTTGGCGTACTCCTCGACGGGGATGTTGTTGACGCCGGCGCCGCAGCGGGCGATGGCGCGGATGCCCTCGGGCAGCTCGTAGCCGTGCAGGTCGGTCGAGCGCATCAGAATGGCGTCGGCCTCTTCGGCGGTGCTCACAAACTCGTAGCCCTCACCAAACTCGACCTTGCCGTCCTTGGTAATGTCATCGATGGTTTTAATCTTGCGCATGGAAAACTCCTTAGCAGGTTTTGATCTATACAGGGTGGTCTGAGATGGCTGATCGGCCCGCGCGTTGCGGGCTAGTTAGATCGCGGGCTCAAACTAAGCTGCGCTTCGAAGTCCTTCATGTACGAGGCCAGTGCCTGCACATCTTCCATGGTTACGGCGTTGTAGACGCTAGCGCGCATGCCGCCCACCAGGCGATGGCCCTTGACGTTTTGAATCTGGTGCTCTGCCGCGCCTGCGACAAAGGCCGCGTCGAGTTCGGCGTCGCCGGTGCGGAAGGTGACGTTGGCGATGGAGCGGCTGTCGGCCTGTGTGGTGCCATGGAACAGCACGCTGTGCTCGAGCAGGTCGTAGAGCAGGTTAGCCTTGGCCCAGTTGCGCTCGGCCATGGCGGCAAGTCCGCCGGTCTGCTCAACCCAACGGAACACCTTGCCGCACACGTAGATGCCAAAGGTGTTGGGCGTGTTGAGCATGGAACCCTTGGCGGCCTGGGTCTTAAGGTCCAGGTACTGCGGCGTCTGCGCAAAGGCGGGGCCATCTGCGATGAGGTCGTCGCGCACGATGGCCACGGTCACGCCCGCGGCGCCGGCGTTTTTCTGCGCTCCGGCGTAAATGAGCCCGTAGCGCTCAACGTCGAGCGGCTGCGACAGGAAGCAGCTCGAGACATCGGCGACCAGCGGCACATCGCCACAACTGGGCAGCTCGTGGTACATGGTGCCAAAGATGGTGTTGTTCTGGCAGATGTAGACGTAGTCGAGCCCGTCGCCTGCGGCCTCGGCGGCAATGCGCGCATTGATGTCGGCCATGTCGGGGATGCGGTCGAAGTTGGTGTCCTCGGAGCTCGCGAGCAACACGGCCTCACCGTACTTGGCGGCTTCTTTGTATGCCTTGTTGGCAAAGTTGCCGGTCACGATGTAGCCGGCGCGGCCGCGGTGCATGAGGTTCATGGGGATGCCCGCAAACTGCAGCGTGGCACCGCCCTGTAAAAACAGGACACGGTAGTTGTCCGGGATGCTCAGCAGACGGCGCAGGGTTGCCTCGGCGTCGTCGATAATCTGCTGGTACATGCTAGATCGATGGCTCATCTCGAGCACGGACATGCCGCAACCGCGGTAGTCCATCATCTCGTCGGCGATCTCGGCGAGCACGCTTGTAGGCAGCGCGGCCGGGCCAGCTGAGAAGTTGTGCACACGTGCCATCTTCTAGTCTCCCTCGTAGTCGTTTGAACGTTCGGGATACTTTAGCACAGTGGAGCGCTAGGCGCGACCGCATCACAGCAAAACCCGAGTGCGCCGCTATGATTTACAGGATGGTTACATGGGGGAGGGGTGCTTTACTCCTCAGGCAAATCCAAATCTGCGAGCGAAGGCATGAGGCTTCCTAGGCGCTTGATCTCTTCGTCGCAAATTAGCTACCTCCTGCCCGCTACGACGCGAGCGTGGCGATGACGGCTTCGTCGCCGGCGTATATTAGGGTGTTGCCGTCGGGGATGATCGTTTGGCCGTCGCGCTTGAGCATCACCACGATAAAGGGGTGCTTGCCCTGCGGCACATCGCGAAGACGCTGGCCGGCCAGGCGACCGTGGGGGGTTACGGTGACCTCGCGCAGCGTAACCTCGGCACGCTCTTCGAACGTTGGGGCGGCCATCACCAGCAGATCGCCTTCCTGGATCACGGTATCGCCGTTGGGCAGCACCGGGTGCGCCCCGTCGCGCAGCACCAGGACCACGAGCATGTCCGTCGCGCTGCCAATATCGGCGAGCGAGCGCTCGGCAAACGGATGGCCAGCACCCACCTTGAGCTTTACAAATGACATGCCGTCTTCGTCGCGATAGTCGTTAAAGGTGCGACGCACGTCGCCGGTCGCATCGATCATATCGAGCTTCTTCGCCACCGCTGGCAGCAGCGAGCCCTGCACCACAATGCTCGACACGGCAATCACAAACACCAGGTCAAATAGGTCGTGTCCGCCGGGAACGCCGGCCACCACGGCAAAGAGGCTAAACACGACCGAAGCTGCTCCGCGCAGGCCCGCCCAGCTTACGAGCGCGACCTGGCGGGGGTTCGTCTTAAAGGGCGCCAGGAGCACGCCGACGGCGATGGGACGGCTCACGTAGAGCATAAACGCCATGAGCGCCAGGCCCGGCAGCAGCATCTGCGGCAGGCGTGCGGGCGTGACGAGCAGGCCGAGCAAGAAGAAGATCGTCATCTCGGCCATCTCGGTGAGGGTGTCAAAGAAGTGCGCCATCTCGACCTTGCCGGTGATGTCGCTCGCACCCAGCACAATGCCGGCCAGGTATACGGCCAAAAAGCCGTTGCCGCCCAGATAGCTTGGTAGCGCGTAGGCGACGATGGCCACGGCGAACAAAAAGATGGTCTGCGCGTCCTTGGCCGTTGCGTGCGCGCGTTCAATCAGGCGGCCCGCCGCCCAGCCGATGGCAAGGCCCAGGCCCACGCCCAGGATAATCTGCTTGGCCAGCAGTGCGGGAATGTTGATGTCGCCGCCGGCCGCGAGTGTAGCGAGCACAGCGGTGAGCATGTAGGCGACGGGGTCGTTGGAGCCCGATTCGACCTCGAGCAGCGAGTCGGTGCCGCCCCTCAGCGAAAGGCTGTGCTCGCGCAGAACGCTAAAGACGCTGGCCGCGTCGGTGGACGCCACGACCGATCCCAGCAGCAGGCCGCCGATCCAGTCGAAACCCAGCACAAAGTGGGCGAATACGCCGGTGATGCCGGCAGTGATGACGACGCCGAGCGTGCTCAGCAGCACCGCGGGCACGGCGACGGGCTTGGCGCGGTCGATGTTGGTGTTAAAGCCGCCGTAGAACATGATGAACAGCAGCGCCGTGCTGCAGACGGTTTCGGTGAGCGCGTAGTCGCTAAAGTCGATATGCGCCGGGCCGTTGACGCCCAACAGCATGCCGAGCGCGATAAAGATGAGCAGGGTGGGGAAGGGGAGTTTTTTGCCGACGGGTTTGATGGTCAGGCACAAAATGATGACGAGGCCGATAAAGAGAAGGATCTGGTTCATAGATGGTGTCCGCTCCTGGGTGGTTGGCGTGGCACGGTCAGTTGTCTGCGGTTATTTGTACCCAAAGATGGTGGGTTTATGGGGTTGGATTGCGGGCGTGCGCGATATCGTCATAGACGGCTGCCGTCTTTGCCTCTGCTCGGAAACCCTTTCCAGCTTTATTGCAACGGAGTACAATGGGTAACGTTTAAGTTCAACTTGAAGTTTTAGTTGCGGCACCGGGCTTCGGCCGCAATGCAAGGAGAGGCGTACCATGGCGATCTATGTGACATCTGACGCTCACGGGCACGTGCGTGCGCTTGACGAGGCCCTGTCTAAGATCTCGTTGACGTCCGACGACACACTGTACGTGCTGGGCGACATGATCGATCGCGGGCCCGATCCGGTCGGTGTTATTAAGCTCGTGCGCTCGCTGCCCAACGCCCGCGTGCTCAAGGGCAATCACGAGCAGATCATGCTCGATGCCATCATTGGCCAGGATCCGCTCGATGCCGAGACCTGGGATATCAACGGTGGCTGGACGACGCGCGAGCAGCTCAACGACATGGAATTTGAGGCATACGAGGAGCTCGTGCGATGGATGGCCGCGCTGCCGCTCTACGCGGTGGTCGAGACTGCCGAGCGGCCGTACCTGCTGGTGCACGCCGGCATTCAGACCGAGGCGGCGCGTGCGTTTTTGCTTGAGCATGGTGTCGATTGTGCCGATGGCGTCGGAGCGGTGGGTGCTGATCGCGAGCTGCTGCAGCAGATGCTCGCAGTGCAGTCGTCCGATGACCTGCTGTGGATTCGTCACGGCTATTGGGATGTGCCGACCGGGCTGCTTTCTGCCGAGGGCAAGGGTCCGGTCGTGGTGAGCGGTCACACGCCAACGGTGTCGCTCGGGCGTTATTGCGAGGTCGGTGGTCTTGCGGGGCTCGATGAGGAGTCGGGCCGCGGGCAGATCGTGCGCCTGGGCGGCGAGGATGCCGCCGGTGTGCCCGATCGCATCGACATCGACTGCGCTGCCGCCACCGGCTCCGAGTTCGGTCGCGTGGGCATCCTGCGCCTGGACGACGGGGCGGAGTTCTACGCGAACATCAACCCGGGCGAATAATCGGTGCAAGGGGTAGCTAATTTGGGACGGGGCTTTTTTGACTACTTTTGCCCTTCTGCCCGCTAATTGATTTCTCTGGGACGGGGATTAAATAATCATTTGGCTGCCCGCTGGCTAAGTGAGTAGACTTTTTTGGAAATGCCGAGCACCCAACATATTTGCCTCAATAAAACCGCAGGTCACAGACTTGTGCTCTGTTGGTGTGGTCGGAGATTCGGTAAAAGTCTACTCACTTAGTTTTGCGTGATGAATATTGTTCGCAATGTGACCCCAGCCGGGGTGATTCCACCGCAAATTAGCTGCTCCCATCGCCGCAATTAGGCGCCGTACGGATTCCGGTCCCTCTCTATGCGTTGGCGGATGTGGGCGTACTCGATAACCAACAGTACCAGCAGCAGGGCCATGATGGCTAGGTAGCTTACGACGGCGCCCATCAGGCCGAGCAGATTGATTAGAATCACCGGCAGTACCACGCTCGCGGCAAAACAAATCAGGTAGACCTTGGTGACGTCGCCGGCGTGGCGCAGCACCGTGATGATGGCGTAGATAAAGTCGATGGCCGCGGTGACGCCGCCGGCGACGACCATCAGCAGCGCCAGCGTACGGTAGCGTTCAAAGCTGAGACCGTACATAAAGCTCATGAGGGGAATACCGGGACCTGCCATAAATGCGGCGCACGCGCCGGTGATGACCACGATCAGCGCCATAACGGCAACAATAATCAGGTCAAAGCGACGACGCTTGCGAGGATTAGCCCAAATGCTCGACAAGCGCAGGAGCTGCGGTTTATAGACAAATCCAATGCTCAACAGAATAGCCTGAGCTGGAAAAAAGAGGGCATTAAAGTACAGCTGGTATTTATAGGCCAGTGTGCCTTCCATCACAAACTTGGGCATGCTCTCGATAAGGTTGAACAGGAATAGCGCGCCAAAGAGTGGAGCGCACTGGACAAACAGGTGGCCGACCTCGCGCAGGCTCACGCGGCGCGATTTTTCGGTCTCGAGCAGGGCAAGCGGCGCGGTGACCAGCACGAGCGAGGCGATCGCGGTGACGCCCATGGCCATGGCCGCGATGGGCATGCTGCGCGTGAGGAGCAGCGCCACGCTGAAGACCGCGATGACGCCGACGGAGCGTAGCGTTTGGCTCATGCCAGCCAAGTAGAGCTTGTCGGCCTGCTGCAGGCGGCCTTCGTACACGTCGGCGACGCCGTCTATCACCTTATACAGGTAGACGCCCAGGCCGATCGTCGCCATCTGCGCGTCATAGCCGCGGGCGCTGCTGTACATGAGGCCGCAGCCTAGGGCGAGCGCTCCGCAAAGCCAGCGGTTGAGCTGGTAGGAGGCAAAGGACGTCGTTTCGTCGATGTCCGAGACCTGAAAATTGCGCACGCCATAGTTGCACGCGATCATGATGAGCGTGCCGGTGACAAAGGCGATGGAGAATTTGCCTGCTTCTTCTGCTCCCACGAGCTGCGTAGACACGATGGTGAGCAGTGGAAACGCCAAGCCCCACACGGCGGTGCCGAGGGTGTTCCAAAGATAGTCGCGACTGGTGGCGTGCTCCTCGTATTCCGCTTCCTGCATGGAGAAGCCGCCGCCGTAGACGGCGCCGAGCAGACGGTTCCACCAAGCGTTGACCATGCGGCGAACGGGGCCGGGCTCGCGCCCGCGCTCACGCCGACGACGCGTTGCCTGGCTGCTGTCGGGACCGCCGGCGTTACGCTGGCTTAGCTCTTGGATTCGTGCGAGCTCCTCGGCGGTGTGCGATGCGGGGAACAGGCCGTTCTCGATGCGTCCGCCCTGGGCCTTCACGGCGCCGCTGCTCGCTACGGCGGGGTCGGCGACGCCATTGCGGCGGGCGATGGCGCGGCGGATGCTATCGAGGGGCGTGATGCTCAAGGCGATTCCTTTCTATTGCTGCGCTCTAGTATAGCCGCGGAGGTATCAATTCGTGTTTTTGAACGAGTTGTTCAATATTTTCGGGGGGCGGCAGTAAATTGTCGGTAAACGTGCGGTATTCTGTTGAAGTTTTGTGACCCCCCGATGCCGCCCTCGCGGTACCAAGGAGCTTTTACCCATGGACGTCGCCGCATTTTTGCTGGCTCTTGTGCCGATTATTTGGCTTGTCGTGATGCTGCTGTGCTTTAAGTGGCCCGCCTGGAAAGCCGCTATCGGATCGTTTGTCCTTTCGTGCGTGCTTGCCTTCGCATGGTGGCACCTGCCGGCAGCGCAGATCGCGACCGCCTCGCTCGAAGGTTTTTTGATGGCTCTGTGGCCCATCGTCCTGGTGATCATCGCCGCGGTGTTCACATATAACCTGTGCGTTCGTACGGGCGCCATGGACGTGATCGGCAGCATGATCACCTCCATCAGCAGCGACCGCCGTCTGCTGGCGCTGCTCGTGGCTTGGTGCTTCGGTGGCTTTATGGAGGGCATGGCCGGCTTCGGTACCGCTGTCGCCATTCCCGCCGGCATGCTCGCGGGCCTGGGCTTTGAGGCCGTGCCTGCCGTGCTCATCTGCCTGCTGGCCAACGGCGTGCCCACGCCCTACGGCTCCATCGGCATCCCCACGGTGTCCGTTGCCGACCTGGTGGGTCTGGATTCCCTTCACCTGGCGACCGTTCAGCTGTTGCAACTCACACCGTTCTTTGTTGTGATGCCGCTATTTATCGTGCTGGTTGCGGGCCGTGTTGCCGATGACCAGGGCAATGCCGCGAGTGTGGGCGAGCGCCTGCACGGTGTTGCCGGCGTGGCGTTGCTCTCCGGCGTGTCGTTTGTCGGCGCAGCTCTGGTCGTTGCCATGTTTGTGGGCCCCGAGCTGGCCGTGGTCGTAGGATCCATCGTTTCGCTCGCGCTGACAGCTGCGCTTGCCATGCGTGCCGAGAAGTCGGGGCATCTGGACGCACGCTTTCACATGAATATCGAGGCGGGGGAGAAGCTCACCGTTAAGTCGGCGCTTTCGGCCTGGTCGTGCTTCATCCTGATCTTTGTGTTGCTGCTAGGCACGTCTAACCTGGTGCCCGTCGTGCACGCCGCGCTCGCGCCGTTTGCGAGTCACGTGCGGGTGTATTGCGGCGAGAACCCCGGTACGCTTACGTTTTCGTGGATCAACACGCCGGGTGTTTGGATCTTCTTGGCGGCGTTTGTCGGCGGCGCGATTCAGGGCGCTTCGCCGCGTCTGATGGGCGAGGTGCTGGCCGCGACCGTCAAGCAGATGATGCCGACGGTAATCACGATGCTTTCGGTGCTGGGCTGCGCCAAGGTGATGGGCTATGCGGGCATGATCTCGTCGATCAGTGCGTTCTGCATTGCGGTCGCCGGTGGGCTGTACCCGATTCTGGCTCCGTGGATCGGTGCCGTCGGTGCGTTCGTGACCGGTTCGGGCACGTCCTCGGGCATGCTGTTTGGTCCCATTCAGAGCCAGGCTGCTTCGGCGCTGGGTGTGAGTGACTACTGGATGGTCGCGCTGAACGCCCTGGGTGTCGCCGCCGGTAAGATGATTTCGCCGCAGACCCTCGCCATTGGCCTTGCCGCCGTTCACGTGCACGGTAAGGACGCCGAGCTCTTGGGCGCGGTGCTGCCCTACGCTGCCGGCATGCTGGTCCTGATGAGCGCCATAGCCATGCTCGGCCAAGGCCTGCCGCTGTAGCCGGCACTTTGGGAGCGTCTCTAAGTGCCGGCATCCGGGGACACTCCTTGGCTGTTGCCTGTTCAAGAGTGTCCCCAACGACTAGTCGTTTAAGAACGTCCCCAATGACTAGGCCGCTTGCCTGCGATTTTTGACCGTTGGGCGGGCTTGCCGCCCTTGCCGCAAAAACGTTTTTGCATATCGGGTACAACGGGCTTTACGTGAGTAAAGTGCGCGCCGCGTCCACGTGTCGCGTTTTTAAAGGAGGCCCCATGCCTGGTGTTACCCCTGCAGAAGTTTTGTCCAACTTTGGTATTACGCTCGTTGAAGATCCCGCCGAGAATCAACCCCGTCTGCTGGTCGATCTACCCGCCGCGGAGCTCGTCGAGCACGCTATCCGCCGCGAAGAAGGCCGCATGGCATCCAACGGCGCGCTGGTGATCGAGACGGGGGAGCGTACCGGCCGTTCCCCCAATGACCGCTTTATCGTTGACACCCCCGATGTTCACGACAAGATTGCCTGGGGCGCCGTCAACCGCCCGCTGTCCGTCGAGAGCTATGAGACCATTAAGGCCGGCATCGTCGACTATCTCAACGAGCACGACGTGTTCGTCACGCGCGGCATGGCGGGCGCCGACCGCAACCACACGCGTCGCCTGCTCGTTGCCTGCGAGCGTGCCAGCCAGGCACTCTTTATCAAGCAGATGCTCGCCCGCCCGCTCGCCCGCGAAATCGCGCGCACCGGCGAGCCCGACTTCTGCGTGCTCGCAGCGCCCGGTTACCAGTGCGATCCTGCCATCAAGGGCCTCAACTCCAGTGCCGCCGTGGTCATCAACTTCCAGGAACGCGTGATTCTGGTCGCCGGCACCGGCTACTCCGGCGAGATTAAAAAGTCGATCTTTAGCGTCATGAACTATCTGCTGCCCGTCGAGGACGACGTGCTGCCCATGCACTGCTCGGCCAGCATGGACCCCGTCACGCACGAGACCGCCGTGTTCTTTGGCCTGTCCGGCACCGGCAAGACCACGCTTTCGGCCAATCCCACGCGCCTGCTGATCGGCGACGACGAGCACGGTTGGTCCGACATGGGTATCTTCAACATCGAGGGTGGCTGCTACGCCAAATGCGAGGGCCTGGACGCCTTCCACGAGCCCGAGATCTTCAACGCCGTCCGCTTTGGCGCGATTTGCGAAAACGTGGTGCTCGACGAGAGCCGCAAGCCCAACTACGATGACATCTCGATCACGCACAACACGCGCGTGGCCTATCCCGTGGAGCACATTCCTAACGCGTGGACTAAGGGCATGGGCACCACTCCGAGTGTCGTGCTGTTCCTGACTTGCGACGCTTTTGGCGTGCTGCCGCCCATCTCGCGCCTGACGGCCGACGCCGCCATGTATCACTTTGTGACGGGCTTTACGGCTAAGATTCCCGGAACCGAGGTCGGCGTCACCGAGCCCACGCCCACGTTCTCTTCGCTGTTCGGCGAGCCGTTTATGCCACTCGACCCCATGGTTTACGCCAAGATGCTCGGCGAGCGCATTGCCGACGGCCGCACGCGTGTGTACCTGGTCAACACCGGCTGGATCGGCGGCGGCTACGGCGTAGGCCATCGCATCGAGCTGGCCTACACGCGCTCGCTGGTCGCGCGCGCCCTCGACGGTACCATCGAGGACAGCGAGTTCGTGCACGACGATATCTTTAACGTCGACATTCCCACCACGTGCCACGGTGTGCCCGACGGCATCCTGGTGCCGCGCCAGTACTGGCAGAGCACCGCGCGCCATGACGAGGCCGCGCACAACCTGGCGGTGATGTTCGAGGAGAACTTCGAGAAGAAGTACTCGCACCTGCCCGAGTCCGTCAAAGCCGCCGGCCCGCACGCTCATGTACACGCCGACGCCCGTCATCGCGGCCGCGGGCTGCTGGGACTTCGCCACTAGCTTCGCTGTGAGTCCATATCCACCACAAAGGAGACAGGCACCTTTGTGGTGGTTTTGCTCGCGTGGATGACTCGGGTTACAATACACCTGACATATCGTCCCCTTCTCCGGATGGGGACAGCGCAAGCGCTCTTGTGACGGCACCGTAGGACTTTGAAGGTGGCCGTTGTAAGGGCGCTTTTTGTTTAGGCGCCCTCACTCGGGCGCGCACAATGAAGGGAGAGCGTATGAAGAGCTTTATTGCCGAGGATTCATTCTGGGAGCTGTTTCCGCAGGCAGCGGTCGGTGTTGTGGTCGTGGAGGGCATGAAGCCCACGGCTCAGATTCCTCAAGAGGACGTGGATGCGATTGCGGCGTTGCTCGACCGCGCCAATATCGATGCGGAGCGTCATCTGACCAGCGACACTATCAGCGAGAACGCACCGGTCAAGGCATGGCGCGAGGCCTATCGTCTGTTCAAGACAAAGAAAGGCGCGCGCTGCTCGATCGAGAACTTGCTCAAGCGCGTGCTTAAGGGTAAGCCGGTGGGCCACATTACGCCTGCGGTGGACATCTACAACACGGTGTCGCTGACCTACGCGCTGCCCGTGGGAGGCGAGGATCTGCATGCGATCGAGGGAGACCTTCGCTTGAAGGTGACCGACGGTGGCGATGCGTTCTTGCCGCTTGGCGAGGAGGCGGACGATCCGACGCTGCCCGGCGAGCTCGCCTACATCGACGATGCGGGCGCTGTGTGCCGCTGCTGGAACTGGCGCGACGGCGTTCGCACGGCACTGTCCGATGATTCGGCCGATGCGTTCCTGGCGATTGAGTGCGTGGAGCCCGAGCGGATGGGGGATTGCCAGGCTGCCGTTGATCGTCTCGCCGAGTTGCTCGAGCGCTATCTGGGAGCGACGGTTGTCGTTAAGACGCTTGTGACTCGCGACAATCCCTGCGTGGAGCTGTAGCGGCGCCTGCGGATCATGCTTGCCGGTCAAAACCACCACAAAGGTGCCTGTCCCCTTTGTGGTGGTTTTTATGTTGATGGGTTAACAAATGGGGTATTTGGGTACGGGTGTCGGCTTATGCGACTAAGATGTTTACCCGTAAGCATTATGCAAGCGAAAGGCGGTCGTCTCCCATGCAGCAGAACGACGAGACACGTTTCGAGGACTTTGTCGGACTGATCAGCGGGCTCTACAAGGAGATCCAGCGCATTAAGACATCCGAGGGCGCAAGGCTGGGCCTCAAGGGCTCCGACGTTATGTGCCTGTACTATCTTGAGCGCAGCAAGGAAGGCCTGACTGGCGCTGACCTGGCTCGCATGGCAGGCGTGACCCGCGCCGCCGTCTCGCGTACGCTCGCGCATCTGGAGGAGGGCGGCTACGTCGAGGTCGACGATTCGGGCGATGCCGCCGTTAAGTATCGTGCTCCGGTGCGCCTGACCGCTCTGGGCGGCGAGAGCATGAGCGAGGCCGACCGCATCATCCACGAAGTGCTCGATACCACCGGTAAGGCTATGGGTGTGGAGCAGCGCGAGCAGATGTATGCGTCGCTGCGCACGATTCTCGACACCCTGCGCGAGCTGTAGGGCCGCCAAGGCTTTTGCTTCCAATTAACAACTGCATAGTCCTGTTTGAGCGCGTATACCGTGCCGGGGCCTTGCTGTCAAAATTCCCTGCGCGGGACCTGCGCAAGAAAGGATTCGCTATGTCCGTCCGCATTATTACCGATTCCGCAAGCGATATGTCGCCGGCGGAGCACCCGGCACTGGACGTTTTGCCGCTGTCCGTCACCTTTGGCACCGATGTGTACATGGATGGCATCGACATCGATCACCAGCGCTTTTACGAGATGCTCGTGGAGCGCGATGAGCTGCCCAAGACCGGCCAGGTCAACCCGTACGCGTTTTCGCAGGCGATTGCCAAGGTTCGTGAAGCCGGCGATGAGGCTGTGATTATTACCGTGGGCGCTAAGCTATCAGGCACCAATCAGAGTGCCCGTACCGCACTTGCCGAGGCGCCAGGTGGCGACGTGTTCGTGGTAGACAGCAACAACGTCACCCTGGGCGAGCGCGTCCTGGTCGAGTATGCGCTGCGCTTGGTGGACGAGGGCCGCAGTGCATCTCAGATCGCGGCGGCTGTCGAGGCCGTGCGCGACCGTGTGGTGGTTATCGGCCTGCTCGAGACGCTGGAGTACCTGGTGCGCGGCGGTCGTCTGTCTGCTGCGGCCGGCGCCGTGGGCACGCTGCTCAACGTAAAGCCCGTGGTGGCTGTTGAGGACGGTCTGATCGTGCAGCTGGGCAAGGCGCGCGGTTCCAAGAACGGCCGCAACCTGCTGAACCAAAAGGTCAAAAAGGCGGGCGGCATCGACTTTTCCATGCCGCTGGCGCTCGGCTATACGGGTCTTTCGGATGCGGTGCTCAAGAAGTATATCGAGGACAGCGCGGCACTTTGGGCTGGCCACACCGAGGGCGAGTTGCCCGTTCACACCATCGGCGCCACCATCGGCACCCACGTTGGCCCCGGCGCCGTAGCAGTAGCCTTCTTCCAGCCCGCCAACTAACCGACCTGCCATAAACCACCACAAAGGGGACAGGCACCTTTGTGGTGGTTTATGCTTTTCCGGGTGGAAGGGAGCGAGCAATGGCGTCTGAGGGCTTTTTTGAACGGGTTTACGAGGTGGTCGAGCAGATTCCCGAGGGGATGGTCGCCACCTACGGTCAGGTGGCGCTGCTCGCCGGTCGTCCGCGGAGTGCGCGGTACGTGGGGTATGCCCTGCATAGTAATCCGCGCCCCGGCCAGATTCCCTGCCATCGTGTGGTGTTTGCCGACGGTCGCATTTGCGAAGGCTTTGCCTTTGGCGGCCCCGATGCTCAATGCGAGCTCTTAATGGGGGAGGGCGTGACGTTTGCCGATCCCATGCATGTTGATCTGGCCGCCTGTCGCTGGCCTGCCGGACTCTAGCGGCTCTGCCGTGGCCAAAACCACCACAAAGGTGCCTGTCCCCTTTGCGGTGGTTTTCCGTTGCAGGTTTACCGGAGCTAACTTATGGAGAAGGTATGGCGGCGCATATTGACGCTAGAAAGTAAACCACGGTGAACTATATTGGTTTCAACAACGGAGCAGGCAATAGGCGATGAAAAAGCCTGCCCTGTTGAGTTTGATTCGCATCCCTCCCCTCTGTGCGATTCAACGGTGTACTTCGGGAACAGGCCCGCTGGCAACTATCTGCCAGCGGGCCTGTTCCTGTTTGTCGGGAGAGTGTGATGGACGGAGCCGAAGCGGTCCGGCTCCAAAAAAGGCGGACGCCGTAGCGCCCGCCCTATAGCAATCGAAAGCTCAAGCCAGCAGATCGGTCTAGTACACCATGCCCATGGCGTCCTGAACCTCGGCCAGGGTCTGCTCGGCGATCTCGTTGGCGCGACGGTTGCCCTCATGCAGGACGTCCTTCACGTAATCCAGATCGTTCTCGTAGCGCTGGCGACGCTCGCGGATCGGTGCGAAGTACTCGTTGACGGCCTCGGTCACGTACTTCTTGAGCTGGCCGGAGCCTCCCATGCCAATCTCCTCGGCAATTTCGACCTCGGAGCGACCGGTGCAGATGGCGGCCGTCGAAAGCAGGCCAGACACGCCGGGGCGGTTCTCGGGGTCGAACGTGATCATGCGCTCGGAGTCGGTCTGGCTCTTCTTGATGCGCTTGGCCGTCTCCTCGGCGGTCATCGAGATGTTGATGGCGTTGCCGTAGCTCTTGCTCATCTTGCGACCGTCCAGGCCGGGCAGCAACGGGGTCTCGGACAGCAGCGCGTCGACCTCGGGGAACACCTTGCCGTAGCGGTTGTTAAAGCGGCGGGCGATGGTGCGGGTGAGCTCGATGTGCGGCAGCTGGTCGCGACCGACGGGCACCACGTTGCCCTTGCAGAACAGGATGTCGCAGGCCTGATGCACCGGGTAGGTGAGCAGAAGGCCGGTGAGCTCGTGGCCCGAGGCCTCCATCTCGGCCTTGACGGTGGGGTTGCGCGCCAGCTCGGCCTCGGACACCAGCGACAGGAACGGCAGCATGAGCTGGTTGGCTGCGGGCACGGCGGAGTGCGCGTAGATCATGGTCTTGTCGGGGTCGATACCGCAGGCAAGGTAGTCCATGACCATGTTGTACACGTTGTCCTGGATGTGCTCGGTGGTGTCGCGGTCGGTGATGACCTGGTAGTCGGCGATGAGCACGTTGGTCTTGGCGCCCATGTTCTGCAGCTCAACACGGCCCTTGAGGGTACCGAAGTAGTGGCCCAGGTGCAGGCGGCCGGTGGGGCGGTCGCCGGTGAGCATGGTGAACTTCTCGGGCGTTTTGGTCAGGCCCTCGCGAATGGCGTTGCTCTTTTGCAGCGCGACTTCGTAGCTGTTCTCGTTTGGCATGATTGCTCCTAACGTATGTTCATGGGTCAAGATGATAACGCGTTTATTGGAGGGGTGGTGCGTAAGTAGGAGAGGGGCGGGAGAGGGACGCGCGTGGTGCGGCATGTGCGATGGGTGCGGCGCGGCCGTGCTTGGCTAACGGTGCCTTGGCACATCCTCGGCAGCTTGCCCTAGAGCTTGCGGTGGCGCTCTTCTTTGCGCTCCTCGGCTGCCTGCTCCTCCTGTTTAAAGGCGGGGTCGTCGGGGGTGACGAGCTCGTCCTCGTGCGTGCGCTTGTTGTAATGGTGGCGCAGCACGGGCTCAAACAGATGTAGATGCTTGGCGAAGGCAGCCGAGCCAATGGCGAGCACGGTAAAGATGAGCACACGCATGGGCACTTCGACCTGGTTAATCGCGGCGGCGCCGGCCGAAAGCATGATGCACCAGGCATAGATGAGCAGCACGGCCTGTTTTTGGTTGTAGCCTTCTTGGATCAGGCGGTGGTGGATGTGGCCCTTGTCGGCCTGCCCAATGCTAATGTGGGCGCGCCTGCGGCGCACGATGGCGCTAAACGTGTCGATGATGGGCACGCCGGCAACGATGAGCGGGATGATAAGCGAGGTGAGCGCGGCGGTGCGGCTCACGTTGAGCAGCGAGATGGAGCCCAGTGCAAAGCCCAGAAGCAGTGACCCCGAGTCGCCCAAGAAGATGCTTGCGGGGTTGAAGTTGTAGCGCAAAAAGGCCAGACAGGCGCCAAAGAGCGCAATGGAGAGCGCGGCGGCGTCGATGCGGCCCGAGAGAACGGCCATCGAAAACATGGTGAACGAGGCGATGCCGCAGATGCCCGTGGCCAAGCCGTCGAGGCCGTCGATGAGGTTAATGATGTTGGTGAATGCCACCAGATAGATTACGGTGATGGGGTAGGCGAGCCATCCGAGCATGATTTCGCCGGGGGCAAATGGGTTGACGATGACGCCGATCCGCAGGCCGCCGATACAGGCGATGAGCGCGGCAAGGATCTGTCCGGCCAGCTTTTGCTTGGGCTTGAGCTGGAAGACGTCGTCGATAGCGCCGGTCGCAAAGATGACGGTAAAGGAGAGCGCCAGCATGGGATAGCTAATGTGAAGGCGCGGGTGCGGCACCAGGACGGGTGGCCAGCCTAGGTGCCAGGTGCCTAGGATTTGCACAATGCAGGCAACGACCAGGCCCAAAAACACCGCCGTTCCGCCCAAACGCGGGATGGGCTTGGTGTTGATGCGGCGCTTAGAAGGATAGTCGACGGCATCGAGCTGAATTGCCAAGCGCTTGACCAGGGGCACTGCGAGGAAGGTCGTGATAAAGGCCGCCGCTGCCACGCATAAGTACGGTATGAAGCTCGTGGATGAAGCCATGAATCGAAAAACCGCCAAGCGTCGAAGGAAAAGGTCAGAAGAACGCCATGCGCAAAGGGCATAGCCGAACCATAATACTCGACCAAGGGTGGTGCATGTAATTGCACGCAGCGATAATCACGCGCATACCAGATATTGGAATGTTGTCGATGGCTTGTCGGGATGCCGGCGGGGATCCATATGGACTGTATGGTGATTTTCGGCAAAAGAAAACCACCCCCCACGTTACGAAAATGAACCCACCTAAAACAGGTGGGTGCCCTCATCGACTGTTCCAGCGTCCTTAACAACGAAGGATACCTGTACTAGGCACGACTGTGTGGGCTCCCTAAATAAACGCGACGGTTCACCCAGTTGCTCCGCGGGGGGCGGAATATCTACATCATAAAGCGGCACTTTGTGGATTCCAGTCTTGACATTACAAAAATCGTGTCGGACGATTACGGCGCCTTAGGGACGGAGCCGTCTACGCGGCCTGGCCCTTTACGTTTGAGCTGCTGAATCGTTGTTTTGGAGCATGTTTTTATGCCGACGTCGTTGACCGAACTTTTTTCGCCCGCCTGCCATTTGTGTCCGCGCCGTTGCGGTGCGGCGCGCGATGAGGGCGCGCGCGGCGTATGCGGTGCTAACGACACGCTCAAGGTGGCCCGCGCGGCGCTTCATATGTGGGAGGAGCCGCCTATCTCGGGCGAGGCCGGTTCGGGCACGATCTTCTTTAGCGGCTGCTCGCTCAAATGTATCTACTGCCAGAACCACGAGATCTCGACCGGCAACTTTGGCCTTGAGATTTCGCCTGAGCGCCTGGTCGAGATTATGCTGGAACTGCAGGACCAGGGTGCCAACAACATCAATTTGGTGACGGCGACGCACTATGCGCACCTGTTGCCTGTCGCGATTGCTGCGGCGCGGACGCGCGGGCTGGTTATCCCGATCGTCTACAACACGAGTGGCTACGAGCGCGCGAGTGCCGTGGCGGCGCTCGGCGATCTGGTCGACGTGTGGCTTACCGACTTTAAATATGCCGATGCCGGGCTTGCGCGGTCGCTTTCTCATATTAAGGACTACCCGCGCGTGGCCGTGTCGGGTTTGGCCCAGATGGCGCGCGAGATCGATCGCCGCGGGGGAGAGCTGGTGGATGAGGGCGGGCTCATGAAGCGTGGCATCATCGTGCGCCACCTGGTGCTGCCGGGGCATGCGGATGACTCGTGCCGCGTGTTAGACCTGGTGTGGCAGACGGTGGGCGACGTGCCGATCTCGGTCATGAACCAGTACACGCCCAATGCGCTCATGCGAGAGCAGGGCGGCGACCTGGCACGCGCCGTGACGCGCGAGGAGTACGAGCAGGTGCTCGACCATGCCGACGACTTGGGCTTTACGACGATGTTTTGGCAAGAGGGCGGCGCTGTAGACGAGAGCTTCACCCCGGCCTTCGACTCCACCGGTGTTCTTACCAGCGCAAAGTAGTGCGTTCGTCGATGATTTTTCTGGGACGGGGATTAAAAAATCATCGAGAGGATCGCCTGCTCGAAAAGTTGTCAAAATAGCCGCGCCCCAAAAAGACTGGTTATTGGGCGTTGACAGTTGGCGAGCCGTAGGTAAAATATCAACTTGTCCTGGGGACGTAGCTCAGTTGGGAGAGCGCTGCCGTCGCATGGCAGAGGCCGAGGGTTCGACTCCCTTCGTCTCCACCCTTGGATTTGATAAGCCGCTGACATTGTGTCGGCGGCTTTTTTTAAAAGAAAGGGCTGTACCATGGCCGAGCTTGAGTCCCAACCATTGTCCGACGAGGAGCGCGCTGAGTTGGAAGAGCTCCGCGCTGAGAAGGCCCGCCGCGAGGCTCGGGAAGAGGCCCGTCGCGAGCGTGAGGAGCTGGCTGCCCTGCGTGCCGAGCGTGCGAAGGCCGAGGAGGTCGCCTCGAACGCCGCATCCGCATCGGCGCCCGCGCCCGCACCCAAGCCCGCTGCTGCGAAGCCTGCGCCTGCCGCGCCCAAACCTCAGCCTAAAAAGGCCGCTCGTCCCAAGTCCGTCGAGCCCAAGTCGAGCCGTGACGAGATGACCTTTGCCCAGCGCATGGTTACCTCCAAGGAACCTACGGGCGAGAACGAGATCCCTGGCATGGCGCCGGCTCAAAAAATCATCATTGTCCTTGCCCTCATCGCGTTTGTCATCTTTATGGGCTACACGATCCTGACCAGCATGGGCCTGCTCTAACCGATTTGCATCGGGCGTCATGTCCGCATCCTCTGCTCTCGTCTAACCCTCAAATTCTGTACCACACATCCGAAAGGTCGCCCCATGGCTTTGACCGACATCTCGCATCCCACCGACATTGCAATGCTCACCGATCTGTACGAGCTCACTATGGCCCAGGGCCTGTGGGAGAGCGGCAAGGCTAATGAGCAGGGTTGTTTTACCGCGTTTTACCGCGACCATCCCTTTGGCAGCGCCTATGCCGTCATGTGCGGCACCGCCGAACTGCCCGAGCTGGTCGAGAATCTGCGCTTTACGCCCGAGGACATCGACTACCTCGCCTCGCTCCAGGCCCCTGCCGGCGGCGCGATGTTCAAGCCTGGATTCCTCGACTACCTGCGCGATTTTCGTGCGCATGTAAACATCGATGCCGTGCCCGAGGGCGAGCTCGTCTTTCCGCGCGAGCCCATGGTGCGCGTCACCGGCCCCGCGCTGGAGTGCCAGCTGCTCGAGACGGCGCTGCTCAACATCGTCGGGTTCCAGACGCTTGTCGCCACCAAGACGGCGCGCGTGGTGCTCGCCGCCGACGGTCGTCCCGTGGCGGAGTTTGGCCTGCGCCGAGCCCAGGGTCCCGATGGCGGCCTGGCCGTTGCACGTGCGAGCTACGTTGCCGGCTGCTCCTCTACGTCCAATGTGCTCGCCGGCCGCCGCTACGGTATTCCCGTCTTTGGCACGCATGCGCACAGCTGGGTGATGAGCTTCGATTCCGAGCTCGAGGCCTTCCGTGCCTTTGCCAAATCGAGCCCCAAGAACTGTACGCTGCTCATCGACACCTATGATGTGCGCGAGGGCTGTGAGCATGCCATTACGGTTGCCAAGGAGATGGAGGCGGTGGGCGAGCGTCTGTCGGCTATTCGCATCGACTCCGGCGACCTCGCCAAGCTCTCCAAGTATGTTCGCGGCCGTTTTGATGCCGAGGGCCTGCCCTATGTGGGGATCTCGGTTTCTAACGATCTGGATGAGTACACGATTCAGTCGCTGCTCGACCAGGGCGCGCCCATCGACAGCTTTGGCGTGGGTACCAAGCTTGCGACCTGCTATGACCAGCCGGCGCTGGGCGGCGTGTACAAGCTTTCCGCCCGCCGTGCGAGCGAGGCAGATCCATGGACGCCGGTGGTCAAGCTCTCCGAGCAGCCCTACAAGCGCACGATCCCAGGCGTGCAACGCGTGCGCCGTTATTACGACGGCTTTGGCGGCCCGGTCTGCGACATGATCTACGACGAGGACCATCTGGCGGGGGAGGGCGCCGCGCGCGGCAATACCCTCGTGGCCGTGAATGATGCCGCCCTGGTGACCGACGTGTCCGAACTTGAGTATCGCGAGCTGCTGGTGCCGATCGTGCGCGATGGCAGTGCGGTGGCTCCGCGTGAGAGCATCCAGGACGCGCGCGAGCGCTGTGCTTGGGCGCTCGATCATCTGGACGCAGCTTTCAAGCGCTTTCTGTACCCGCAGACCTATGTGGTGGGCATGGAGCAGGGTCTGGCTCAGGTGCGCGACGAGCTCGTGCGCAAGAACATGGCCGCGGCCTCTGCCTTTCCCTGGGCTCACTAATTCCTTGGGCGGTAGGGGCGAGTCACGCTTCCTTGGCCGCCAGCTCGGCCGTTCGCTGAACAGTTGATTGGTTTGACGTATGACGACTTCTTATAAAACGATGGTGGTAAAGATCGGTTCGTCCACGGTGGTGGGCGCCGATGGCAAGGTCAACCGCGCCTTTATCGGCGGGCTTGCCGATCAAGCCGCAGCGCTGCGCAAGCTCGGCTGGCGTCTGGTCGTGGTGAGCTCGGGCGCTATTGCCTGTGGCTATCCCGTGTTGGGCTTCGACCGCAAGCCGGTCGGCGACCTTCCGAGCCTGCAGGCCTGCGCCTCGGCTGGTCAGTGCATCATCTCGTCGGCCTACGACGAGGAGTTCCATGCGCGCGACCTGCTCACCTCGCTCGTACTGCTCACGCGCCACGACACGGCCCGCCGCACGTCCTACCTGCATGCACGCGACGCCCTGCTGCGCCTGGTGGAGCTGGGCGTGGTGCCGGTCGTCAACGAGAACGATACCGTTACCGTCGATGAGATCAAGTTTGGCGACAACGACACGCTGGCGGCGCTTGTGAGCTGCCTGGTTTCTGCCGATCTGTGCGTGACGCTCTCGGACATCGATGGCCTCTATACCGCCAATCCGCACGAGGACCCCACGGCCGAGTTTGTTCCTGTCGTGCATAAGATCGATGCCAAGATTATTGCCTCGGCGGGCGATTCTTCCACATCGGTGGGAACGGGCGGCATGATTACCAAGATCCGCGCGAGCCGCATCCTGATGACGGCGGGCATTCAGAGCGTGATTTGCTCGGGCGAGGAGCCCGATGCGCTCGTGCGCCTCGCCCGCGGCGAGAGCGTGGGCACGCTGTTCGATCCGCCGGCGGAGCGTCTGGACATCGCACCCCGCAAGCTGTGGATCGCACTGGGCGACAAGGCGCATGGCTCGGTGACGGTCGATGATGGTGCTGCGAAGGCGCTGGTCAGCCGTGGCTCTTCCTTGCTTGCGGTGGGTATTCGCGAGGTCGATGGCCAGTTTGCCGAGGGTGATGTGCTCGATGTGTGCGACCCGAGCGGTATGGTCGTCGCCCGCGGTATCGCCGAGGCCGATTCGGACGTGCTGGAGCTTGCGGCGGGACGTCGCCAGGACCAGATTGCCAGCAACCGCCTGCTCGCAGACCTGGCCGAAAAGCCCGCGATACACAGGGATAACTTGATTGTATTTGCATAAAGAAAGACAGCGCTGCGGATCGTTTCCCGCAGCGCTGTCTTTCTCGTGCCGGCACTTGGGGACGTTCTTTTTGTGCCGGCAGGTGGGGACACTCCTTTGCTAGAAGATCTGGCGCAGGTCTCCGCGGTTGAGTGCTTCGTCGAAGAGGTGCTTGAACACCACGCTGCCGTGCAGGCCGTCGTGCTCGAACTCGTTGGTTACCCAGGCATGCGAGTTGCCCACGCGGCTGAGCGTGTCGAGCTGCAGGTCCGAATCCACGTACATGTCGTCGAAATACACCGCGGCCTGGAGCGGCACCTCGTTGCAGGCCAGGCGCTGCGGGTCGTAGATCTTGTCCCAGCTGGTGTCTTCCATCAGCAGGTCCATGGCGGGTTTAAACGGCTTAAGCTCGGGCATCTGATCAAACATCCACGGGAACATGGCCTCGCCGGTAAACATGAGCGGGCGCGTGAGGGTGTCGAACTCGGCACGGCGTGCCTTCTCTTCTGCCGCGGCCCAGCGAATGGGCATGGTATCGCCGTCGGCGTAGATGAACTCCTGCAGTGTCCAGTACAGCGGGTTTGTACGCGTGTTGGTGCGCTCGAAGGCGCGCATCAAAAAGCTGTCAGATACCGAGGCGCCGCAGGCCAGCGTGCCGTCGCCGTCAACAAAAGCGTGGTCGATAATCCAATGCATGCGCTCAAAGCTCGGCTTCATGCCAAAGTCGCTGCCCATGAGCTGTAGGCGCTCGACCGTCATCGGCGAGCCGTCGGGTAGCACGGGCTTCTGGGCTTCGAGCGCATCGGCCAGGGCTGCCACGCGCTCGACGTCAGCGGGGTAGCGGTCATAATACTGCTGCGTCTTGGCGGCCATGCGCGGGAAGGTGTGCGCGTAGACCTCGCTTGTGCTCGCCGGCACGTGGGGGATTCCGCCGCAGGTAAAGCTCGTCGCCACGCCCTCGGGGAAGAGCGACAGGTAGCTCAGCGTCAAAAAACCGCCGTAGCTTTGGCCGAGCGTGACCCACGGCTTGCCGCCAAAGCCCACTAGGCGCAGGTACTCAAAATCGCGCACGATGGAGCTGGCAAGATGGCGCTTGAGGAAATCCGCCTGCGAGCGTGCTGTATCGGCGCCGGCGGCCGTTGCGCGATCACCCAGTGCCTTGATCGTGCGTCCGTCCACGCAGCTACTGCGTCCGGTGCCGCGCTGGTCGGGAAGGACCACGCGGAAGTGCTTGACGGCCTCCTCGATCCAGCCGTCGCTTGTGGGCGACAGCGGACGCGGGCTCTCGCCGCCAGGGCCGCCCTGCAAAAACAGGAGCAGCGGCAGATCGTCGTTGATGCGGTCGGGTGCGCAAACCACGCGGTAGAAGAGCTTGATGCTCTCGGGCGCGCCGGCGATGGGTGCCGGCATAGCGCCGCGGCGCATGGTGCTGCCGACGGCCAGGAGCATCGGCTCCAGGCCGCGCCAGTCAAGGGGGACGTCGATGCTGTGGTCCTCGACGTAAAGGCCGGGGATGTGGTACGAAGTGATGAGGGCCATGTGAGTCTTCCGTTCGTTGCGGTGTTTCGGGTTGACCAATTCTACCGCCGCGGGCGAGGCCATGTGCAAATCGGCTACCATGGTTGCAAACTTCTAGGAGAAAGGGCCGCCCATGTCGGTCGATATAGCCACGTATGTCCACGATCTTGCCGTTGCCGCCAAGGCAGCGTCGGCCTCGCTTGCCGCGGCGAGCGATGAGCGGCGCCAGGAGGCCGTGCGCGCCATGGCCGCAGCACTGCGCAACGGTGTCGACTCCATCGTCGCCGCCAACGAGCTCGATATGTCCGCCGCGCGCGATGCGGGTACCTCGGCCGGACTGCTCGATCGCCTGCTGCTGACGCCCGAGCGCGTCGAGGGCATGGCCGCCGGCCTGGAAAAGCTCGCCGAGCTGCCCGATCCCGTGGGCCGCGTGCTCGACCACCGTATACTCGCAAGCGGCGTGGACCTGACCCGCGTGAGTGTGCCACTGGGTCTGGTCGCCATGGTGTATGAGGCGCGCCCCAACGTGACGGCCGATGCCGCGGGCATCTGCATCCGCACCGGCAACGCCTGCATTCTGCGCGGCGGCTCGCTGGCCTATCACTCGTGTGCCATGATTGCCGAGCTGCTGGCCGATGCGCTCGAGGCCAAGGGCTTCCCGCGCGAGGCCGTGTCGATGATCGAGTCCACCGACCGCGAGGCCACTGGCGAGCTCATGAAGCTCCGCGGCATTGTCGACGTACTCATTCCGCGCGGCGGTGCAGGCCTGATCCAGCGCTGCGTGCGCGAGTCGCTTGTGCCGGTGATCGAGACGGGCACGGGCAACTGCCACATCTACGTGCATGAATCCGCCGACTTTGATAAGGCGCTCAACATTATCGTTAATGCCAAGACCCAGCGCGTAGGCGTGTGCAATGCCGCCGAGTCGCTGCTGGTCGACCGTGCTGTGGCCGATGCGTTTTTGCCTGCGGTCGTGGCCGTGCTGCATGACCACGGCGTGTTCATTCACGGCGACGAGGCAACCTGCGCCGCATGCGTCGATGCCGGGCTTGCCGAGGGTGATGACTACGTCGCCGCGACTGAGGAGGACTGGGGTCGCGAGTACCTGGCTCTCGAGATGAGCGTGAAGGTCGTGGCAAACGAGGACGAGGCCATCGCACACATCAACCGCTACGGCACGATGCACTCCGAGGCCATCGTTGCCGAGGACACGGATGCTTGCGAGCGCTTCCTGGATGCGGTCGATGCCTCGGCCGTGTACGCCAACGCCAGCACGCGCTTCACTGACGGCGGCGAGTTTGGCCTGGGCGCCGAGATCGGCATCTCGACCCAAAAGCTCCACGCCCGCGGCCCCTTTGCCGCCGAGGCCCTCACCACCTACAAATACAAGCTCCGAGGCACCGGTCAGGTCCGCCCCTAACGCCCACGCAAACAATAACCACCACAAAGGTGCCTGTCCCCTTTGTGGTGGTTATTTAGGTGAAGCGGCAGGTTAGGCCTGGAAGGTATCGCGGTCGGGCGCGAAGGACTGCATGGCCGCGATGGTGCGGTCAAAGAGTTCGGGGAGCTCCCAACCCAACATCTCGGCGCCTTGCGAAATCACGTCGCGCGAGCAGCCGGCGGCAAAGCGCTTGTCCTTGAACTTCTTCTTGAGCGACTTGGTCGTAAAGTCCATAACGCTCTTGCTCGGGCGCATGATGACGGCGGCGCCGATCAGGCCGGTGAGCTCATCGCAGGCAAACAGGATCTTTTCCATCTGCAGCTCGGGTTTGGGCAGCGAGGTGTTGAAGTCCGACGTGTGCGTCTGGATGGCGCGAATGAGCTCGGGAGACGCACCTTCGCCCTCAAGAATCTCGGCAGCATAGATGGTGTGGTTCATGGGGTCGTCCTCATGCTCCTCCCAATCCAGGTCGTGCAGCAGACCGACGATGCCCCAAAACTCCTCGTTCTCGGGGTCGAACTCGCGCGCAAAGTAGCGCATGGTGCCCTCGACCGTCTCGCCGTGGGTGATGTGGAACGGATCTTTGTTGTGCTCGTTGAGCAGTTCGAACGCGCGGTCGCGGGTGATTCCGGCGGTAAGCGGCTCTGCCATAAGAGACTCCTTGTGCTCGTGGGTATCGATAAGAATGAATACTACTAGAACAAGAATACCGCCACAAAGGTGCCTGTCCCCTTTGTGGCGGTATTTGGCAGGTTAGTTGAGGGCGGCTTGGGCTAGGCGGGCTTCGGCGTCCTCCTCGGTGACGCCCAGGGCCACGGCGAACTCCTCGATGGAGCGGCGCTTGGCTTCCTTGAGTACGCGCATGTAGTAAGAGCTGGGCTTTTTATCTGCTTCCTCGGCCTGGCGAATACGGTGCATCATGGTTTTTGCCACGCGGACCGTCTCGGGCGCGCCCAGCTTGAGCTGCTGCTTAAAGTGCGTCTCCTCCAGCGAGCTGTTGCGCTCGGTAAAGGTGTCGCACTCCAGCTCGTCATAGTGGCTCAGCAGGTGCTCGGCATCTTGCTGAGAGATGGCGGCGTGCAGACGGTCGGCCTGCGCCACGGGGTACATGAGGATCGTCTGCGCATGTCCCTGCTTGGTCTCGAGCAGCAGCATGGGCTGCGGTGTGTCGTCCCTAAAACCGACGACGGTGCAGACTCCCTGGCCCGGATGAATGACGTGTTGACCGATTGAGAACATGCTACCTCCAACTTATACGAATTTACGTATGTCTAGAATAACACGCTGACGTGCGCAAACCCTTACTTTATGCAGGAAAAGCACACAACTCTGATAGGTAAGAGTATTCGATAACAGACGCAGCTCATTCACACCTTTATGCATTTTCAACGCCTGCATAATCTGCAGGCAGACCGGCATCTTTGAGTGACTCCATACAAGCTGTAGTCATTTTTGTGCATATGCAATATCTATTAGCTTTACCCTGCGACAGTGCCCGTCGCTTGTGATAGAGTGCTACAAACTCTGGCTTTTGCCCTACGAGTGATCAAGAGCTCGGGGGCTTTAACACAAGGAGGATCTATGCCCGAGAAGATTGAAGAGCTGGTACGCGCTGCGCTTGCTGCGGCCCAGGAGGCCGGCGACCTTTCCGCATTTGAACTTGACGATTGCGCTATCGAGCGACCGGCTGACACTTCTCATGGCGAGTGGACCTCTACCATGGCCCTGAAGTCCGCCAAGCTGGCCCACTGCGCCCCGCGCAAGATCGCCGAGGCCATCGTTGCCCATATGCCCGAGGACCCCGCGATCGAGAAGGTCGAGATCGCAGGCCCCGGCTTCATCAACTTCTATCTCTCCGTTGCCGTCAAGAATGCCATCTTTGGCGAGGCTCGCGAGAAAGGTATGGACTTCGCTAAGTCCAACGTCGGTGGTGGCCTGAAGACCCAGGTCGAGTTCGTTTCCGCTAACCCCGTCGGACCCATGCACATCGGCCACGGCCGCTGGGCCGCGCTGGGCGACTCGCTCTGCCGTGTTATGGACCACGCCGGTTACGACATCCAGCGTGAGTTCTACATCAACGACCACGGCTCTCAGATGAACACCTTCGGCAACTCCATCAGCACGCGCTATATGCAGCTTGCCGACATCATCGCCAAGCAGGGCGTGGATATCGACGAGGCTCACAAGCTGCTGATCGCCGACCGCGACGCCTTTGTTGCCGACGAGAACGACGAGCACCCCGAGACCCATCCGTATCAGGACAACTTTGCCGAGACTCTGGGCAAGGACTCCTACGGCGGCGACTACATCATCGACGAGGCCGCCGAGTTCTGGCGCACCGACGGCGATAAGTGGGTCAACGCCGATCCGCGGGAGCGCATGGAGAGCTTCCGCGAGCGCGGCTATGTAAAGATGGTCGACAACATGCGCGACCTCTGCCACGCCGTCAATTGCGACTTCGATCGTTGGTTCTCCGAGCGCTCGCTGTATGTGAAGGACACCGAGGGTGAGACCGCCGGCACCTCCGCCGTCGACCGCGCTTTTGAGAAGCTCGACAAGATGGGCTATCTCTACACCAAGGACGGCGCCCTGTGGTTCCGCTCCACCGACCTGGGCGATGACAAGGACCGCGTTCTGATCAAGTCCGACGGCGAGTACACCTACTTCGCCTCCGACGTTGCCTATCACTGGGATAAGTTCCAGCGCGTCGACCACGTCATCGACATCTGGGGCGCCGACCACCACGGCTACATCGAGCGCGTCCGCTGCGTCTGTGATGCCTTGGGTTACCCCGGCAAGTTTGAGGTTCTGCTGGGCCAGCTCGTCAACCTGCTGCGCAACGGCAAGCCCGTCCGTATGTCCAAGCGTAAGGGCACCATGGTGACCCTGCAGGAGCTCGTCGACGAGGTCGGCTCCGACGCTGCCCGTTACACCCTCATCTCCAAGAGCTCCAACCAGATGGTCGACTTCGATATTGAGGCCGTCAAGAAGCGCGACAACTCCAACCCGGTGTACTACGTGCAGTACGCTCACGCCCGCGTGTGCTCCATCCTGCGCCGTGCCGCTGACGTTACGCCCGAGCAGGCTGACGAGATGGGCATGAAGGCCGTCGCCGCCAAGGCCATCGGTGAGAACGTCGATTACTCGCTGCTGACCGACCCGACCGAGCTCGCCCTTTCGCGCAAGCTCAACGAGCTCACCGACCTCATCGCCAGCTGCGCTCGCGACCGCGCCCCGTTCCGTCTGACGCACTTTGCTGAGGAACTCGCCGGCGACTTCCACAGCTTCTACGCTGCCTGTCAGGTGCTGCCGAGCGAGGGCCGTCCCGTCGACCCCGAGCTTTCGCGTGCCCGTCTGGCCGCTTGCGATGCCGTCCGTGTGACGCTCGCCCTGGTGCTCACCCTCGTTGGCGTTTCCGCGCCCGAGCAGATGTAAGCTACGGGTCATTTGACCGTACAGACTTGGTTTAACTAAGCCTTGAAAGCCCGATCTCCCACGGAGGTCGGGCTTTTTGCAAACGCCGACGTATTGACGAATTTGGAACTGCTGGAAATACGAAACTATGCCGGTCTACTACGATGAAATGAGAAATTCCAACTACGCCGGCTTTTCGCAAAAAAGTGCAAGGCATCTACCTGCGGTTTTAGTTCAACAAGTTTCGGAGTGATCGCGGTTGAGCGATTCATCGTAGTAAACCGCCACAGTTTTGGCGGAGGCAGTCAGATTTGTGGGTGTTAAACCAAAGATTGTCCCTTTTGACTAGTCGTTTAAGAACGTCCTCAATGACTAAGTTGCAGGTGGTTGCGGTTGTGTTACACTAACGCTGCGTATATGACGCAAATATCTCGATACAGATCAATGATGTCCGTCGGTATTTGACGGAGCTAGACTGTTTAGCCGCCCTGAAGGTTTATGCAGGGAGCATGTGATCACAGGGCTTGAAAAGAAAGTTGAGCAAACACTGTGTCTGATCAACAGCAAGAAAACGAAATAACGACGACGCAGACCGCTCCCGCTGCACCGGTTGCGTCGGACCAGGTTGCGGCGCCCGCGCAAGCCTCGGCTCCTGAGACGCCTAAGGCTGCTTCGACGCCTACGCCTGCAGCGGCTGAGAAGGCCGTGCCTGCAACTGGTGAGGAGGCTGCTCCGGCAAAGCCCAAGCGTACGCGCCGCACGATCAAGCCTGCCGCTGACGGCGAGGAGGTCACCAAGCCCAAGCGCCGTGCCACGCGCACGACGCGCGCCAAGCGCACCGTTGCAGCTGACTCCTCGGCGCCGATTTCCGATGAGGTCGCGCAGGCACGTGCGTTGGCGCAGATTAGCGAGGCTCAGGTGGTGCGCGCCCGCCGTCGTGCTGCCGAGCGCGAGGCCGCGGCTCTGACCGAGCTTGCAGCTCCGTCTGTGCCCGAGACGCCTGCCGCCACCGAGACCCCTGCCGCCGACCAGCCGACCGAGAAGCCGGCACCGCGCACGCGCCGTCGCACGGCTGCTAAGGCTGAGCAGGTTGCCGATCAGGTAACTCCCGAGCTCACTGAGGCTTCGGTCCGTTCCGCGGCAGGGGAGGGCGCATCGCCTGCTGAGCACGCTGCGCCTGTCGAGGCCAGCGAAGTTCCCGTTGTCGACCCGGCTTTGCGCCCGCACCGTCGCGGCCGCAAGCCCAAGGCCTTCGTCGAGGCGGAGAAGGCTGCAGCCGCAGCCGCCGCCGCTCGGGATGCTGCGGCGACCGCCGAGTCTGCAACCGCTGCCGATGCGCCCGTCCAGGATGCTACGACTTCCGAGGCCGTTTCTGCCGATGTCGAGCCCGCCGACGTCCGTCCCGGTCGCAGCCGTCGCACTGCTGCTAAGCGCACGTCCAAGGCTAAGGCTGCCAAGAAGGGTACGTCCGAGGATTCCGACGAGACGACCGCCGATGCATCGACTGATGCCGCCGAGCCCCAAGATGTCGAACAGCCTGCGTCCGAGAAGCCCAAGCGCGGTCGTAAGAAGTCCGCTAAGGCCAAGGCGTCCGAGCATCAGGCTGATGTCGAAGCGCAGGTCGATTCTGGCGCCGAGGCCAATGAAGCCGCTGCGGTCAATGCCGACGCCGCCACAACCGATGGTGCCGCGCCCGCCGAGGCCGAAGACGGCACTCGTTCCAACCGTCGCCAGCACAAGCGCAACGAGGAGCGCAACGATCGCAAGGACGAACGCAACAACGACCGTCGCAACCGTCAGCGCGATCGCAAACAGCGCAACAAGGAGCGCAACGCCGCCCCCACCGAGCCCACGCTTTCGCGTGAGGAGCTCGCTGCCATGAAGGTCGCCGAACTGCGCGAGAAGGCCAAGGAGTTCGAGATCGAGACGACCGGCAAGAAGAAAGCCGAGCTCGTCGAGGAGATCTACGTCACCGCCGCGAAGGCCGAGGGCTTCCGCGACATCAAGGGCATTCTGCAGATTCGCCCGGACAGCTCCGGCATCATCCACGCCCATGGCTACATGAAGTCCAACGACGACGCCTTCGTGCCCGCCTACCTCATCCGCTCCGCGCGCCTGCGCACGGGCGACGTCATAGAGGGCTCGCTGCGTCCTTCGCGCGGCGGCGACAAGCGCGCCGGCCTCGCCAAAATCACGACCGTCAACGGTCTGGACCCCGAGCAGATTCGCAACCGTCCCAAGTTCGGCGACCTCACCCCGGTCTATCCCAATGAGCCGCTGCGCATGGAGCACGGCAAGGACTCCATTACCGGTCGCGCCATCGACATCGTGTCGCCGATTGGCAAGGGTCAGCGTGGCCTGATCGTGTCCCCGCCCAAGGCCGGCAAGACCACGATCCTCAAGAAGATTTGCCAGTCTATCTCGATTAACAACCCCGAGGTGCACCTCATCTGCCTGCTCGTCGACGAGCGCCCCGAAGAGGTCACCGATATGCAGCGTTCCATCAAGGGCGAGGTTGTGGCGTCGACCTTCGATATGCCCGCCGACAACCACACTCGCGTGGCAGAGCTCGTCATCGAGCGCGCCAAGCGCATCGTGGAGCTGGGCGGCGATGTTGTGGTGGTGCTCGACTCCATCACGCGTCTTGCCCGCGCCTACAACTTGGCGGCGCCCGCCTCAGGCCGCATCCTTTCGGGCGGCGTCGATTCGGCGGCACTGTATCCTCCCAAGCGCTTCCTGGGCGCAGCCCGTAATATCGAGAACGGTGGCTCGCTCACCATCCTGGCCTCTGCCCTCATCGACACTGGTTCCAAGATGGACGAGGTCATCTTTGAGGAGTTCAAGGGCACCGGCAACATGGAGCTTAAGCTCGACCGCGACCTGGCCGACCGCCGTATCTTCCCGGCTATCGACCCCGTTGCCTCCGGTACGCGTAATGAGGACCTGTTGGTCGACGAGCAGATGCGTCCGTTTGTCTTTGGTCTGCGTCGCATTCTTGCCGGCATGAACAACACCGAGCGCGCGGCCGCATCGTTTATCAAGGGTCTTAAGGGCACCAATACCAACCAGGAGTTCTTGGTGCGTTCGGCCAAAAAGCACAGCGACTACGAGCAGACGTTCTAGGTTGTCATCCACACGCAGCGATAGTCATCAATGCAATAAAGGGTCGGGGCTTTGAGCCTCGGCCCTTTTCTATATCGCCGCTCCGCGCTTATTTTTGACCATAGGACTGGCAAGCAGCAGGTTTCCCGTTTCAATCCGACATCGTCGCTTGCAATCGACAGGGCGGTTTCGCATAATAGCGTTTAAGCTTCGCGACGGAAAACGCAGATGAAACGAACCATATACCGTTGCTTTGGGGCATAGCCCCGCTTCATCTTCTCTCGCGCAGCCAACTGAATGATGCGATTTGGGTGCTGGAAGATGGGGAGAGCTCATGGCTTCTTCTGATGCAACACAACGAGCAGTCCTTGCAGGACTTTCGTGCGGGATCGGCCTTGCCGCTCCCGTGGTTATGTATGCCGCGACGCTGCCGTTTTCGTCTGTGAACGAGACGGTCGTGGCGGGTGCGGTTCCCTTCGCCGTGGGCGCGGTGGCGGGCGTGGGTATCTATGCCGCCTCGCTGGGTATCTCCGAGTATCGTGCGCAGCGTGAAGAGCGTCTGTTCCAACCCGATGCCATGGGCGGTGCCGCCAATCTCAATCAGCATCAAAGCGAGTTCAAGACCGCCTCGATTCCAGCTCAGCAGCAGGATTCGACTCCTTACGCTGCGGCTTCTGCTTCTCAGGCTCAGGCGGAGCAGTCTACCTCGGCATTCCTTTCCGGCCTGACTGGTGCGTTCCAGCGCCGTCATGCCGATGATGGTGTTCCTACCATCGCTCGAGCCGCAGATGCTATGGACGAGGACGAGGCTTGGTCCATGATCGACAGTATGCTCGACGACGATTCGCCGGTGAGCTGCGACCCTGCACACTCGCGCGACGTCTATCAAGTCGCCATCGACGAGCTCACCAACGGCGGGCAGACCGGCTCCTTCAATCGCGACGACATCGCCGCCGCGGCACGCGCTGTGTCTGGTTCCCAGGCCGCCCCTGCGGGCAGCACGGCGGCTTTCGTGGCACTCGTTGCCAACGCGGCAGCCAATAACGCCTACAACGCTACCTCGGCGGACGCGAACGCTTCTGCCGACAATTCGTACGTTGATGAAGCCATGACTGCGGACGAGGAGGCCGTTGCCGCCCGCCGTGCCGCCGAAAGCTCGCTGTGGGGCGCTCCTGCCCAGCAGCAGGCGGCTGAGGCTGCGCCGTACAATGCAAACCTCGCCAGCATGCCTATCATCTCCGGTGCCGCGGACATCGATCTTGATGACCTCGATGAGCCTGCAGCCATCACCGCATCGATTGATGTCCAAGATCGCATCGACACCGGCGACCTTCCGGACGCCTCGCTCGAGGTTGATGTCCCCATGGCTGATTACTCGGGCCACGAGGACATGTGGGCCGCCGCCACCGCGATTCTGGATGAGATTGACGAGCCTGCTCCTGTTGCAGCCCCCGCTCCCGTCGCTGCCCCTCAGCCTGCTGCCCCCGCCTATGTCGGCCGTCACAGTGCTGTGTTCCCCGAGGATACTGCCCGTATCTCGCGCGAGAGCATCGAGCGGGCCGAGGCTATTGCCGCCGGCATTATGGAAAACCGTCGTCACGAGCGCGTCAATCAGATCCTCGAGGAAGAGATCGAGCGCCTGCAGTCCTCAACCGCCAAGCGTACGGGCCGTGCCTATCTGAGCGTTATCGAGGGCGGTACCGCCAGCTTCGCGCCGCTCCGCGCGGAGGCATAACTTCTACATGGTTAAGATCAATCGAAAATGGGCGGTTGTAACCTGCCTGATGGCGCTCTTGATCTGGGGCAATTCGCTGGTTCCCGGCTCGGGGTCGGGCTCGCTGAGCCTAACGGTCATGGAAGCTATCCGCGGTTTCCTGCACAGCGTGGGACTTCCATATGAATGGGTGACCAACTTTGTTGTTCGCAAGTGCGCGCATTTTACCGAGTATATGGTGCTCGGCATCTTGGCAACGCACGCCTTTGATTTTGAGGGCCGGCGCACCTTTGACGTGCTGCTGCCCACGGCGGTGTTCCTGCTGCTGATTCCCTCGATCGACGAGACGATTCAGCTCTTTGTGCCGGGACGCGCCGGCATGATCACCGATGTGATGATCGACTGCTGTGGAGCGGCAACGGGCGTTGTGCTCCGATATCTACTACGATCGCTCATATGTGCCAAAAAGGCCGCCTAGGACGTATGTTTGGTCCTAGGCGGCCTTTTTTATTAGAGGGCTTATATGGGGCGTGGTGGCGTCGTTCCGTAGGTCGGATTTGCCGGGCGCGCCACGCCCTGTGGGTGCGTCTGCTACTGAAGCGCCTGTGCGCCCAGGGCCAGGCAACCCATAATGCCCTGCTTGCCCTCGAGGCTGTTGTTGACGATGTAGTTATCGATGTCGTTGACCTCGGGCGTGACGATATAGCCGTTGAGCATTTCGGCGCACTTCTTGCGCGCGAGCGGCACGATGGGGGTGTGGTCGGCCACGCCGCCGCCGATGATGATCTTTTGCGGCGCGTAGCACAGCGTGTAGGTCATGAGCGCCTGTGCCAGATAGCCGGCGAGCAGGTCCATGGCCTCCGGGTCATCGGCCATGTCTCCAGCGCTCTTGCCATCCCAGCGCTTTTTAACGCCGGGGCCGGCGATGAGGCCCTCTAGGCAGTTGTCGTGGAAGGGGCAGGCGCTGTGCTCGCCAATGGTGTCGCGCGGGTCGCGCGTGACCAGGATGTGGCCGGCCTCGGGATGCATCATGCCGTGTACGAGCTTACCGCCCGAGAGCACGCCGGCGCCCACGCCGGTGCCGATGGTCAGATACACAACGTCAGTGAGGCCCTGGGCGCAACCAAAGGTGACCTCGCCCAGGCAGGCGACGTTGACGTCGGTGTCGTAGCCGCAGGGGATATTGAGCTCGTTTTGGATAGTGCCCAGCAGGTCAAAGTAGCGCCATGCCGTTTTGGGCGTCTCCAGGATCTTGCCGTATTGGGGCGAGGCAGGGTTGACTGCGGTGGGGCCAAAGGCGCCGATGCCCAGCGCGGCGATGCCCTTGTCGGCAAACCACGCGTTGACGGCCTCGACGGTCTCCTGCGGGGTCGTGGTCGCGATCTGCTCACGCTCCAGGACCGTGCCGTCTGCATAGCCCGTGGCGCAGACCATCTTGGTGCCGCCGGCCTCGAGCGCTCCGATAAGCTGCTGTTCTGCCATAGTATTCCTCTCTCTGGGACGAGTTGCTCCGTGACTAAAGTATAGGGCTCTAAACCATTTAAGAAAGCGCTATAAAAAGAAGCCCCGCAACGCGGCGGGCGGTGCGGGGCTTCTTTGGTTGCTTTAGTTGCCGGGCCGTCCTTACCCGCGCGGCTTGATTTTATCACGTAGCGACTTGAGGTTCTCCAGCGCCGCGTTAAGCGTCTCGTCTCGCTTGGCAAAGTGGAAACGAATCAGATGGTTGACGGGCTCGCGGAAGAAGCTCGAGCCGGGCACGGCGCCCACACCCACTTTAGACGCGAGGTCTTCACAGAACTCGAGGTCGCTGTCATAGCCAAACTCAGAGATGTCCATCATGACGTAGTAGGCGCCCTGCGGCACGTTATGCTCAAGACCGATGCTGTCGAGTCCCTGGCAGAACAGGTCGCGTTTGGCGGTATAGAGGTCGAGGACCTCATCGTAATAGCTGTCGTCGAAGTTGAGGGCGGTGACGACGGCTTCCTGCAGGGGAGCGGCGGCACCCACGGTGAGGAAGTCGTGGACCTTTTTGATGCGCTCGGTGATTTCGGCAGGGGCGATAGTGTAGCCCAGACGCCAGCCGGTGATGGAGTAGGTCTTGGACAGCGAGCTGCAGCTGATAGTGCGCTCAAACATGCCGGGCAGCGTGGCCATATAGACGTGCTCGTGGGGTGCGTAGACGATGTGCTCGTATACCTCGTCGGTGATGCAGTAGGCGTCGTACTTTTTGCAGAGGTCGGAGATAAAGGTGAGCTCATCGCGTGTAAAGACCTTGCCGCAGGGGTTGGAAGGGTTGCACAGGACGATGGCCTTGGGGTCGTTGTCGCGGAAGGCCGCCTCGAGGACCTCGCGATCGAAGTCGAATGTGGGCGGGTTGAGCGGCACGTAGACGGGCTCGGCACCCGAAAGGATCGTGTCGGCGCCGTAGTTCTCGTAGAACGGCGAGAAGATGACGACCTTGTCGCCGGGGTTCGTGACCGTCATCATGGCGGCCATCATGGCCTCGGTGGAACCGCAGGTGACCACGATATTCTGGCTGGGGTCGACCGGCATGCCCATAAAGTGCTCCTGTTTGGCGGCGAGCGCCTCGCGCATGGCCTGGGAGCCCCAGGTGATGGAGTACTGGTGATAGAGCGGCTTGGGATCGGCGGCGATGGTGCTCAGGCTGTTGAGCAGCTGCGCCGGGGGATCGAAGTCGGGGAAGCCCTGCGAGAGATTGACAGCGCCGTACTTATTGGAGATGCGTGTCATGCGGCGGATGACCGAATCGGTAAATCTTGCCGTGCGGTTGGAGAGTTCTTTCATGACGGTCCTTTCAAGGATTTGCAGTGGGGCAAGTTTACTCCTATGGAACCGGTAGGATTTGCCCGAAATGGATCCAAAAAACTCTTTTCAAAATTCTTGAAAATTGGGGCTTGCATCGCGTGGCGTTCCTTGCAATAATAGTCGAGCGCGAAGCGCACAGGACACGGTGGGTGTAGCTCAGTTGGCTAGAGCGACGGGTTGTGGTCCCGTAGGTCGAGGGTTCGAGTCCCTTTACCCACCCCAGTTCTTGCTTCGTGTTGATATCGGGTCGTTAGCTCAGTTGGTAGAGCAGGGGACTCTTAATCCCAAGGTCCAGGGTTCGACCCCCTGACGGCCCACCCAAAGCATGGTAAAGCGACTGGCTTAGGCTGGTCGCTTTTTTGTTAACCTCACATGGGGTCGAACCCGTCGGGGCGCGGAGCGCCGCAGCGACCGCCTGCGCAGCGGGCTGACCCCCTGACGGCCCGCCCAAAGATTGTTAAAGCGACTGGCTCAGGCTGGTCGTTTTTTGTTGACCACGCATGGGGTCGAACCCGAAAGGGCGCGGAGCTGAGTAATCTGCACCGTGATTCCCTTAGGGAAACACGGCTAAAGCCCCGTAGGCGTGTTCTCCTTAGGGGAATCATGCTTACGGGGCTCGATGCATGTTGAGAAGTTGTGATCAAACTCAAAGTGAGAATCGATTTAGTCTGCTCGATAGTGCGAACCCAGGCTTTCAGTTCGCTTGCGCATGGCTTTGGCCATCTCCATCGCCAGCTGAATCTGCGACTGTGGGCGGGCGAGGGCTGCGATCTCGCTGTCATCGGCATGCGGCTTGCTCAGCGCCATGGCCTTGTCTTGCAGGCTTTCAAGCTGTTGCAGGGCCTCGGATAGGCCTGTTTCGGTCCTGTTGATCATGCAAAAGGTGCTCATCGTGTGCCTAAGGCTGTGTGTCAGGCGTTCGGCATCTGTTGTGGCAATGCCGTACTGGGGGAGGGTGATATCCGCCTTCAGGGCTGTCTTAGGCTCTTTCTGCGCTGCAAGGGCTGCCGATGCGCCTGCGATGCGCCCGAACACGATGCCGTTGGCGCTTGACAAGCCACCAATGCGGTCGGCTCCGTGCATGCCGCCTGTCGCCTCGCCGCAAGCGTAGAGACCCTCAACGCCCGTGTACGCGGTCTTATCGATCTTGATGCCGCCATTAGCGGCGTGGGCATACATCGCAACGCGCATCTCGTCAGTCGGAGCGATGCCGTGCTCGTCTTGCAGCCAGGTGGCAAAGGTCTGCACAAACTCTGGGACATCCTCGCGGGGGAAGTCGTAGTGGAGTGCCAGACCTTCGGCACCTGCCTGATCAATGACGAGATCGATAGCGCGGGAGGTCAAGCGTGACGTGAAGGGACCATATCCAGAGCGCTGCTCGAGCAGGTCGTCCAGCTTGTCGTCGGCAATATCTACTGGCTGGTCTACATGTACGTAGCGCCAGGTTTTCTCGTTGAAGACCAAGTTACGCTTGGGCTCGATGAAGCCGGGCATCATCTGCATGAACTCTATATTAGTAAGTGTTGCGCCGTGCGCGAGTGCGATGGCCTGCGAGGAGCTGAGCACATCAGCCGACGTAAGGCTGCGCTCGAACAGGCCGCCAGTGCCACCGGCTGCGATGATCGTGGCCTTGGCAGCAAAGGGCACGATTCGATTTTTGGTGAGGTCGTAGAGCACGGTTCCGGTTACTCTGCCGTTCGTGTCCTCAACAAGGTCAATAAGCTCATGGCGGGGGAGCAGGCGAATGCCGAGCGACTCGATCCTGGTCGTCAGAGCGTCCTCAAGGGGCTTGCGGGTGAGGCCGCGCCACATGCGCGTCTTGTGGTCAAAGCAGGGGATAAATTGCTTTTGTTGAGCACTCTTGGCGCTTTGCGGACGCTGGAGCTCAACGCCCAGGTCTTGCTCGAGCCAGTCAATCGCTTGGGGAATGCCGTGGACGAACGTTTGGACGAGTTCGGGGTCGGCAACGCCGCCGCCGACGGCCAGGATGGTGTCGATGAGGTCCTGCTCGTCGTCTTCGTCGACGGGACCGATGAGGCCGAGGCCCCAGGTACCCGGGAAGAAGCTCGATCCACTCATGGTCTTGCCGGCGCTTGCCACAGTGACGGTTGCACCCGTGCGTGCCGCTTCGATGGCGGCACAAAGGCCCGCAATGCCAGATCCAATTACCAGTACATCAGTCGATTCCATCGGATTCCTTTCTCGTCCGGCGCATTGTCGCACGGGTGATCGGCAATGGGGCCGCAAAGACCCGGCAAATCGGTAAAGGGCAAATATGGCAGGTGGGTGTCATGGACGCTCTGACGCTCCATCTCATCACATCTTGTATTTCGCCCCAGCTGATATATCGGCATTAGCTACCCTGCGACAGCGCAAACAAAAAGAGCCGCTACCCGGGTGGGTAGCGGCTCCAAAGCTCAACTATATGAGCATCGCGCGGGCGCGATTAGGCCTTGAGGGCCTCCTCGACGGCGACAGCGCAGGCGACGGTGGCACCGACCATGGGGTTGTTGCCCATGCCGATGAGACCCATCATGTCGACGTGCGCAGGCACGGAGGAAGAACCGGCGAACTGGGCGTCGGAGTGCATGCGGCCCATGGTGTCGGTCATGCCGTAAGAGGCAGGGCCAGCGCCCATGTTGTCCGGGTGCAGGGTACGGCCAGTACCGCCACCAGAAGCGACGGAGAAGTACTTCTTGCCAGCCTCGATGCGCTCCTTCTTGTAGGTGCCAGCGACGGGGTGCTGGAAGCGCGTGGGGTTGGTGGAGTTACCGGTGATCGAGATGTCGACGTTCTCGTGCCACATGATGGCAACGCCCTCGCGGACGTCGTCGGAGCCGTAGCAGTTAACGGCAGCGCGGGGACCATCGGAGTAGGGGATGGTCTCGACGACCTTGAGCTCGCCCGTGTAGTAGTCGAACTGGGTCTTCACGTAGGTGAAGCCGTTGATGCGGGCGATGATCTGAGCAGCGTCCTTGCCCAGACCGTTGAGGATAACGCGCAGCGGCTTCTTGCGAGCCTTGTTGGCGTTCAGAGCCAGACCGATAGCGCCCTCGGCAGCAGCGAAGGACTCGTGGCCAGCCAGGAAGGCGAAGCACTCGGTGTCGTCGGAGAGCAGCATAGCGCCCAGGTTGCCGTGGCCCAGACCGACCTTGCGGTCCTCGGCGACGGAGCCGGGAACGGTGAAGGCCTGGATGCCCTCGCCGATGATGGCGGCAGCCTCAGAAGCGGACTTGGCGCCACGCTTGACAGCGAGAGCGCAACCGAGGGTGTAGGCCCACTCGGCGTTCTGGAAGGCGATGGACTGGGTGTTGTTAACGATCTCACGCGGGTTGAAGCCCTTGTCGGTGCAGATCTGCAGAGCTTCCTCGAGGGAGGCGATGCCGTTGTCGGCGAGGCACTTGTTGATCTTGTCAGCGCGGCGCTCGTAACCTTCGAACGTAACAGTCATAGTTATTTCCCTCCCTTTCTACTCGTGAACCGGGAACACGCTGGCGACGGAGTGGGTCTCCTCGTCGGTGCGCGGGTCGATGTACTTGGCAGCGTTCTCCCACTGACCATAGTGGCCCATAGCGCCAGCGATGGCCTCCTCGGGGGTCTTGCCGGCCTTGACGGCGTCGGTGAACTTGCCGAGGTTCAGGAACTCGAATGCGATGATCTCGTTCTTGTCGTTGAGAGCCATGCGGGTGACGTAGCCCTGAGCGAGCTCGAGGTAACGAGCGCCCTTGGCCTTGGTGCCGAACATGGTGCCGACCTGAGAGCGAAGGCCCTTGCCGAGGTCGTCGAGGGAGGCGCCCACGGGCAGGCCGCCCTCGGAGAACGCGGTCTGGCTGCGGCCGTAAACGATCTGCAGGAAGATCTCGCGCATAGCAACGTTGATGGCGTCGCAGACGAGGTCGGTGTTGAGGGCCTCGAGGATGGTCTTACCGGGAAGGATCTCGGAAGCCATGGCGGCAGAGTGGGTCATGCCCGAGCAGCCGATGGTCTCAACGAGGGCCTCCTCGATGATGCCGTCCTTGACGTTCAGCGTGAGCTTGCAGGCGCCCTGCTGAGGTGCGCACCAACCCACACCGTGCGTAAGACCGGAGATGTCGGAAATCTCCTTAGCCTGGACCCACTTGCCCTCCTCGGGGATGGGTGCGGGGCCGTGGTATGCACCCTTGGCAACGGGGCACATGTTCTCCACTTCCTGTGAGTACTGCATGCCTCTCCTCTCTATCGTGTTGGCGTCCCGTCTGGGGGTCGTGGCTGGCGATTGCCGGGCGACCCTTCGAAAGGGACATGACATGCAGCCCCTATAATACCGCGAAATGCACGGAATATTCGGCGAACGGCTCAGTTTTCGTAGCGAGAAGTCCGGAAGTTTTAATTGAAACGGTTTAACGCTATGTTCTGTGGTTGTGAACTTCCGTAGAGGGGGTCCGTCTTGGGCAAGCTTTTGGTCGGCTCTTGTAAGTGTTGCACGGGTTGACCTGTTGCAACGGTGCCGTTCGCCGCCTGTTTACTGCCTTTGGCCGCGCGAGTGTATTGTTTTGCGTGAATGTTTTGATGGCACGCTTCAATCGTGCTGTATTGGATGGCAAGCAGATCCCGGCGAAGGGAGCGCCATGCAGCGCGTTTGGAGAACGGTTACCGGCTTTTACCATGTCTGTGCCCGCGGTACGGGCAAGCAGCTCATCTTTGAGGGCGATGAAGACCGGTGGGAGTTTTTGGAGCTGATGCGCGACTGCTGCCGCGAGGAGGGCGTGACGGTTATCGCCTGGTGCCTTATGGGCAATCACGTGCATTTGGTGCTTGCAGATTACGAGGACAGGATGAGCGCGGCGATGCACCGGCTGCTTTTGACGCACGCGCGGCGGTTTAATAAACGCGCGGGGCGCACAGGCCATCTGTTCCAGAACCGTTTTGACCGGCGCTCGCTCGATACCGACTGGCAGGTGATGGAGGCTATTCGCTCCGTACACGCCGATCCGCAGGAGGCGGGCGTTGGCCTAATCGAGCGTTATCCCTGGAGTAGCTTTGCGGAGTATTTATGCGCTTACGACGGTGACGCGGCTGATGTCGCGAGGGGATTTTCTGATCCTTCTTGCGTGCTTGAGCTTTTTTGGTTCTGCCGAGGGCTTTATTGCCTATTCGCTTTCGACGCCCGACGGCGGTGAGCCAGCGCTGTGCGATATGAAAGAGACGGAATGGGAACGCCACGCCTTTGCCGACAAGATGGCGAAGAGCCTCGGGGTTCCGCTCAACGGGGTTAAAACTGCACCGCCGGCGCAGCGCGATACCGTTATTGTTGGATTGAACAATGCCGGCTTTACGGTGCGCCAGATTGAACGGTATACCGGGATTGGCAAAAGTACCGCCTCTCGTATTGTGCGCACCCGCGCGCGAACGGCGATGAGGGCTGGCGGAAACGTGATGTAGGGTCGCCTGTTCACCGCAGCTGGGGTCGTCCATACGCCGCAACCAGCGTTCAAAAGCTTGGTACGGTAACTGCACTTCTTAATATGCATAGAAAAATCGCCATCTTGCATATAATAACGGCTCGGTCCGGGTTTGCCCGTGCCTACCCCCGTCTGCGCCGTGCAAAAAACGGAGTTTTCAGCATCGTGTTGCTGTCGGCACCGCCGCAATCTTGCAACATACGGGTCCCGAAGCTATTGATTCCCGCCGTTGCGCCCCCGAAGCACGTGTCTGCGTCCCGTCAGACCGTGATGCTTGTTCTAAAACACAATGTATATGCGCCTGAAGATGTTGATTAACGCTTTCGATGCGTATACACACAGCTTGGCGTGCTGAATACTCGCAAAAATGCACGCCGCTCCCTATGGGACCCGTCTGCGGCAGGCGCGAAGCGAGTCGGAGCTTCGCAGAACGGGGCTTGGCGCATTGCTTGGCGGGCCCGGGGCCCTGCCGCAGGCCTTTGGTGCTGTGGAAAACGCCCGTGTTCGCGTCTGGCTGTGTGGCAAATGTCAGACGGGGCGCCGGACGCGCGGACTTTGTGCATTTGTGCTCATTAGGAAAAAACAGAGCCGCCCGTATCGGGCGGCTCGGCAATCAAAAACCTTGGATTCGGGGCATACGCTACTGGTTAGCTTGCCCCTCGAGCATGCCGTCGAGGGTACGCCAGGCGAGCTCGGCGCATTTGACGCGGGCGGGCATGTGCGAGATGTCCTGGAGCTGGGCGGCTTCGTCCAGGTCTTCCAGGTCCTCCTCGGAGAGCTTCTCGCCGCGGATCATAGCGAGGAAGAGTCCCGCCAAGCGACGTGCCTCCTCGACGGTCTCGCCGGTGATGAGGTCGGCCATGATGTCGGCGCTGGCCTGGCTTATGGCGCAGCCGTGCCCGGTAAACGAGGCTTCCTCGATTACATCGTTCTCGACACGCAGCTGCAAGGTGAGCTCGTCGCCACAGCTGGGGTTGATGCCGTCGTGCTCGTGCGTGGGGGCATCCATCTCGTACTTATAGTCGGGGTGCGAGTTGTGCTCCATAAACGTGGTGGAGGTGTATAGATTACCCATTGAACGTGCTCCAAACGTGATGCAGACCGGCGATGAACTTGTCGATGTCGGCCTTGTCGTTGTAGAAGGCCACGCTGGCGCGGCAGCAGGCAAGGTTCTCGACGCCCAGCCAGGTGAGCAGCGGCTGCGCGCAGTGGTGGCCGGCGCGGATGCAGACGCCGTCCATGTCCATGATGCTCGCGACGTCGTGCGGATGGATGCCCTTGACGTTAAAGCTCACAACGCCGTGGTGGTTGTCCCAATAGATGGAGCCGATGATCTGGACAAAGTCGAGCTGCATGAGTTCGCCCATCAGATAGTGGACGAGTGCCTGCTCGCGGGCCTGGATGTTCTCGTAGCCCACCGTGTTGACCAGGTAATCAAGGGCGGCGCCCGTGGCGAAGATGCCGGCGGCGTCCTGCGTGCCGGCTTCGAATTTCTCGGGGACGGGCGCCCAGACGGCGTCCTGCTCGGTGACCGAATCGATCATCTCGCCGCCGGTGAGCATGGGCGGCATGGCGTTGAGCAGGTCCATCTTGCCCCACAGCACGCCGATGCCCATGGGGCCCATGGCCTTGTGCGCGCTAAAGGCAAAGAAGTCGGCGCCCAGGTCGGCCACATCGACCGGCATGTGCGGCAGCGACTGCGCGCCGTCGACGACCAGATAGCCGCCGTACTTGTGGACGAGCTTGCCGAGGTTCTTGACCGGGTTCTCGACGCCCAGCACGTTAGAAACCTGACCCACGGCCAGAATCTTGGTCTTGGGACCAACCTTGGCAAGAACCTCCTCGGTGGTGAGCTGGCCGGTCTTGGTGGGGTAGAGGTAGACGAGCTTGGCGCCGGTCTCGCGGCAGACCTGCTGCCACGGAATCAGGTTGGAGTGGTGCTCCATGATGGTGATGACGACCTCGTCACCGGGCTCGAGCACCGTGGGTGCAAAGCTCTTGGCGACCAGGTTGAGCGACTCGCTCGTGTTGCGGGTGAAGACGACCTCGTTGGCCTGGGAAGCGCCGATGAGGTCGGCGATCTGCTGGCGGACCTTCGCGATGGCGTCGGTGGCCTCGACGGACAGCGAGTACAGGCCGCGCAGGGGGTTGGCGTTCATGCGCTGATAGAAGTCACGCTCGGCGTCGAGCACGCAGGCGGGGCGCTGCGCGGTGGCGGCGCTATCGAGGAAGGCGATCTCGGGGTGCTGCTGGAAAAGCGGGAACTGTGCCTTGTAGGGATTGGTCTCGATGTCGACGGTAGGCCAGCCGCGCGAAGCCTCGTCGCTGACGTCGAGTTCCATGGGCTCGGGGGCAGTACAGGTGTCGCATTTAACGTGCTCGGTGTCGATCATGCGAGCTCCTCTTCAAAGTTGTCGATCAGGTTGTTGCCTAGGCGGACGACGGCTGCGCGGGTGCGCTCGTCGGCGGCGGAAAGCGCGGCGTCTTCCAGCTTGGCGCGGATGAACAGGTCCTCGGCGGCGTTTTGGTCAAGGCCGCGGCAGGCGAGGTAGAACAGCTGCTCGTCACGGACGTGACCGATGGTGGCGCCGTGATTGCCGGCGACGTCGTCCTCGTCGCAGAGAATGACGGGGACGGTCTTGTTGTCGACGCCCTTGTTGGCCAAGAGCACCGTCTCGCGCTCGGTGCCGGTTGCGCCCTTGCAGCCGTGAACGAGGTCGATGGTGCCGCGGTAGACCTTCTTGGACGTACCGGTCAGCACGCCGTTGGCGTCGATCTCGCACTCGGTCTTGCGACCGCGGTGGCGCAGCTCGTAGTTAAAGTCGCGCACCTGCTCGCGGGCGCCCAGGTAGTCAGTATCGATGGTGACCTTGGCGGTATCGCCCAGCAGGTCGCCGGCAAGGCCGGTGGCGCTGGCGCCGGCACCCAGAACGGTGTGCTGCACGTTGACGCGCGCGCCCTCGTCCAGGAACAGGCCGGTGTCGTCGAGCGCGATCCAGCTATCGTCGAGCGTCTGCGTGCAGGTCACGTTGACGGTGGCGTACTCGTGGGCGCACACGCGTAGCACGGAGCCCACGACGCCTTGGCCGGCAACGGGGGAGTCTAGGGCAATAAGCAGATCGAGCGTCGACTGGGGACGGGCGACGACGTCGATGGCGGCGATGGCTGCGGCGGCATCGACACCGCTCACGCGCACGGTAACCGTGGCGTGCTTGTATGCGGGCACATCGATGACGATGCGCTTGGTGGCGTGCTCGGCCAAGTAGGCGTAGGCAGCCTCGCCCATGCCGGTCTCGAAGGCCTCGGCAGGAGAGAGCTCCTCCTCGAGCTTGATGGCGCCGGCCTGGTAGACGGAGGTGGCGGGCACGTCGAGCTCGGTCTCGGGCGTGATGCGGGCGCGGTCGGCAGCATCGCCGGGGGCGGAGGCGCGGCGCTCGGGGAAGCGCTCGGCCATGGCGTCCATGGCGGTACCGAAGGCGTCGGACGTGCCAGCAAACTGCTCATCCAAGCCTTCAACCTCAATGGTCTCGGCGGGAGCGGCGGCAAGCTCGTTAGAGAGCTCGAGCTTGGTCTGGTTCATCTTGAGCCAACCCCAAGTGGCAGCCGGCATCGCATTGACCTGCTCAAGGGTGGTAGCAGCGGTGTTGGTGGTCTGTTTCATTATCCGATCGCTCCTTCCATCTCGAGCTTGATCAGGTTGTTCATCTCGACGGCATACTCCAACGGCAGCTCCTTGGAGACCGGGTTGGCAAAGCCGTTGACGATCATGGTGCGGGCCTCTTCCTCCGAGATGCCGCGGCTCATCAGGTAGAACACCTTATCGTCGCCGATACGTCCGATGGTGGCCTCGTGGCCGATGTCGACGTTCTTGGCGCGGATGTCCATGGCCGGAATAGTGTCGGAGCGGCTTTGGTCGTCGAGCATCAGCGACTGGCAGCTCACGGTTGCCTTGGAGCCCTCGGCCTTGGGCGTCGCCACAATAGAGCTGCGGAACGTCTGGATGCCGCCGCTCTTGGAGATGCCCTTGGTCTCGACGGTCGCCGAGGTCTCGGGGGCGTTGAGCACGACCTTGCAGCCGGTGTCGAGGTTCTGACCGGCGCCGGCAAAGGTGATGCCGGTAAAGCTCGAGCGGGCGCGGCGGCCATTGAGCACGCTCATGGGGTAGAGGTAGCCCACGTGGCTGCCGAAGGAGCCGCTGATCCACTCGATGTCGCCGTCCTCGTCCACGCGCGCACGCTTGGTGTTGAGGTTGTACATGTTCTTGGACCAGTTCTCGATGGTCGAGTAGCGCAGGTGCGCACGCTTGCCCACAAAGAGCTCGACGGCGCCGGCGTGGAGGTTGGCCACGTTGTACTTGGGCGCGGAGCAGCCCTCGATAAAGTGCAGGTCAGCGTCGTCCTCGACAATGATGAGCGTGTGCTCAAACTGGCCGGCGCCCTTGGCGTTAAGGCGGAAGTAGCTCTGCAGCGGGAAGTCCAACTTGGTGCCCTTGGGCACGTAGACAAACGAGCCGCCCGACCACACAGCACCGTGCAGGGCCGCAAACTTGTGGTCGGTGGGCGGGATGAGCGTCATAAACTTCTCGTGGATGAGCGGTTCCCACTGCGGATCGTGCAGGGCTTCCTCAATACCGGAGTAGACGATGCCCATCTTGGACGCCGTGTCCTGCATGTTGTGGTAGACCAGCTCGGAGTCGTACTGCGCGCCGACGCCTGCCAGGTAGCTGCGCTCGGCGTCGGGGATGCCCAAGCGCTCAAAGGTGTTCTTGATGTCGTCGGGCACCGACTCCCAGTCGTGCTTTTGGTCGGTGTTGGGCTTGACGTAGGTGACGATGTTATCCATGTCCAGGCCCTCGATGGAGGGGCCCCACGTCGGGTCGGGGAAGCGGTTGAAGATCTCGAGGGACTTGAGGCGCAGGTCGAGCATCCACTGCGGCTCGTCCTTCTTGGCGCTGATCTCGCGCACGATGTCGGGCGTGATGCCGGCGTCGAGGCGCTCGAAACCCTCCTCGCCATAGGTGAAGTCGTAGAGGCTGCGGTCGATGTCCGCGACCTCGGTGCGGTTCTTGGTCATTGCGTCGCCCCTTTACGCCTGCTGCTCGGCAGCGGCGGCCTCGGCCTGGGCGCGCTGCTCGGCGGCCTCGCGCTCGAAGGTCTCAAAGCCGTTCTTGTCGATCCAGGGGATGAGCGAGGCGTCGTCCTCGCGCACGATGTGGCCCTTGACCATAACGTGGACGCGGTCGACATCCAGGTGCTCCAGGATGCGCGTGTTATGCGTGATGATGAGCATGGAGCCGTCGCAGCTCTTGCGATACGCGTCCATGCCGTGGCTGACGGTGGACAGGGCGTCGACGTCCAGGCCGGAGTCGGTTTCGTCCAGGATGGCGAGCTTGGGCTGCAGCAGCAGGAGCTGGAGCATCTCGACCTTCTTTTTCTCGCCGCCCGAGAAACCTACGCCCAGCTCGCGGTTGAGGTAGGCGGTATCCATGTTGAGCTCGGCCGCGAGCTCCTTGACGCGACGGCGGAATTCCTTGCCCTTCATCTCCAGGCCGGGGCGGCCGGCGATGCTGGCGCGCAAAAAGCTCGACAGTGGCACGCCGGGGATCTCGACCGGGGCCTGGAAGCTCAGGAACAGGCCGGCGCGCGAGCGCTTGTCGGTGGTGAGCTCGGTGATGTCCTGGCCGTCAAAGACGATGCGGCCGTCGTTGACCGTGTAAACGGGGTCGCCCATGACCAGGTGGCCGAGGGTGGACTTGCCGGCGCCGTTGGGACCCATCAACACGTGGGTCTCGCCGGCGGCGACGTTGAGGTTGACGTTGTGGAGGATGGTCTTCTCGTCCACGGAGGCGGTCAGACCTTCAATGGAAAGCAGCGGATTTGCGCTCATGCTGTCCCTCTCTGTATATGGTGTACTCATAGGTGTACTAAACCCTAGGAATCTTCTCGGAATAAAGTTACTATGGGTTCGGCGTTAGTCAAGGGAAAACCCGACTAATCCACTCGACTTTTTAGATGAGGGACATAAAATCAGGTTTGTTTGCCCTGCGTGCATAGGATTTGGGACAAACAAGCCTGGTTTTGTCCCAGTAACGATGGGAGGGTAGGTATGCTCATTTCTTCCAAGGGCCGCTATGCCCTCCGGCTGATGATCTATATCGCAGCGCTTGGTGACGCCGAGGGCAAGATCGCCCTGCGAGAGGTTGCTGACCGTGAGCGTATCTCGCAAAAGTATTTGGAGCAGCTGGTTCGTCCGCTTATGAAGGCGGGCCTGCTTAAGAGCGTGCGCGGCAAGGGCGGCGGCTACATGATGGCCAAGGACCCGGCCGAGGTGCGTGCTGGCGACATCCTGCGCGCTGTCGAGGGCAGCACGGCGCCCGTGGCGTGCGACGGCATCGACAACAGCTGCGCCCGCAGCGATTTGTGCTCGACCGTCAAGTTTTGGCGTGGTCTGGATGACGTGATCGAAAAGTACGTCGACGGCGTGACGTTGGCCGACCTGGCCGCCGTCCCAGAGATCAACTTTGACATTAAGCTGTAGGGCTGCAAATGGCATCTCTCGACAAGGTGTATAAGCAAATCGAAGTTTTTGCTCGGGAATGTGACGCCGAGACGGTCGTGTTGTTTGGTTCTCGTGCTCGAGGCGACAACTTGCCCAAGAGCGATATTGACATCGCCGTAGCAGGTTGCCGGGATTTCGGCCGTTTCTCATATTTGATCGAGGAACATCTTGATACTCTTTTAGATGTAGATGTCGTCAATCTCGATGAGCCCTTATCGCAGCAATTGCTCGATGAAATTGCCAGGGATGGTGTGATTCTGTATGAAAAAATATGAGAACTTTGCCAGCGCCTTGGCGAATCTTGAGGATGCGCCCAATCAGGATCTCAACAATGATTTTGTTCAGAGTGGATTGATTAATAAGTTCAATCTTCAATTTGAACTGAGCTGGAAGCTCCTTAAGCGTCTGCTCGAGTATGAGGGCGCCACGCTTGCCGCGTCGGGGTCTCCTCGTGCCATCTTGAAGGAGTCCTACCGATTCTACGACTTTATTGATGAGGCAGCCTGGCTGGATATGCTCAGAGACCGCAATACGAACGTCCATATCTACGACAACAAGCTCGCTCAAGATTTGATTCAGCGCATCTTGAACGTCTATATTCCCGCTTTCTGTCAGTTGAGAGACGGGCTGACGAAACGTTACGGCGAGCTTCTGTTGGCGCCCGACGACCAGTTTGTCTAATTCCTTAAGATTTCGCGGAGGGTTGTTGCCGTTTACCGAGGGGTTGTTGTGCAACAACGGGCGAGCTGCAATACTTATTTTATCTTTGCAAACTGAACTTTAACTACACCAATGCAGGGAGGATCTTATGCAGCCCAAGCATTCTGCTATTGTCGCGGGCCTGACGCTGGCGCTTTCGTTTGGCGCCGTTTCCGCGCCGGCACCCGCCGCCGCCGAGGAGCCCACGCCGGGCGTTGCCTCGGATGCCACCGATATCGACAAAGGTCTCTACACCCAGCAGTCCTTCTCGGGCGTGCTGAGGTCGGTCCAGGGCGTTTCGTTTGTCAACGTGACTCCCGAGATGAAGTACTTTACCAAGTACGAGAGCCATGGCAACTATAACCAGGGCTTTTCGTATGGTGACGGCTACAACGCGCTGGGCTATTACCAGTTCGACCGTCGTTGGTCGCTCATTCCGTTTATGAAGCAGGTCTACAACTACAGCCCCGAAAAATACAGCATGCTCAAGGATGCGATTGATCGCGGCAGCGAGATTTCCAACACGAGCAATGCCATGTACGAGAACGGCCAGCTCACCGAGTTGGGCCATATCGCTCAGGATGCCTTCCAAGGTGCGTATAACACCGATCCTGTTGAGTTCTCAGCACTTCAAGATGCCTATGCGTACAACTCGTACTATGCGGTGACCGAGGCGTGGCTCAAGAGCGGCCTGGGTATTGATATTTCAGGCCGCGCCGATTGCGTCAAGGGCATGGTGTGGAGCATTACCAACATGTGCGGCACCGGTGGCTGCAGGGACTTTTTCCGCTGGGCGAATCTTTCCAACGATATGTCCGACCGCGAGTTCGTGACGGCGCTTTCCAATAGTGTGGTCAACAATGTCGCCACTAAGTTTTCGAGTCAGCCCCAGTATCATGAGGGCTGGAAGAATCGTTATAAGAATGAGCTGAAGGACTGCTTGGCTTATATCGCCGAGGACGAGGCAGCCGCTGCGACGCCCGTGCAGCCCGAGCCTACGCCGGCGCCCTCGCCGACACCTGATTCGAATGACGACTCGAGTGACGATGCCAACGATGACAGGATGGATGCGCCCTCGACCGATGCTGACGGTAATGGCTCTGCTGGTGGCACTACCAACGACGGCTCTACCCCGAACGGCTCCAATTTGAACGGCTCTGCTGCGGGCGATTCGCCTTCAAGCTCTGCCAGCAATACGGACAGCGACGCTTCTGGTTCGACTGGCGCTGACACCTCTAACTCATCTACCGGCTCGAGCGATTCGTCCGTTGACACCGGCTCTAACAACGGCTCCGGCTCTGACGCAGCCCCTGATTCCGATGCTTCCAAGGACGACTCGAATAAGGCGCCGGACGCTCCCGTTGCTTCGCCGGACAAGAAGCCTTCTTTCTCCGTGCAGCTTGGTTCTACGCTGGGCTCTTCGCTGATGGCTGGCGTCAATAATGGCTCGACTCAGAACAAGGACAACTCTGATCAGGCTTCCACGGAAAAGACCGAAGCCGTAAAGGGCGACTCCAAGGATAAGGCTTCCGAGAAGATCGAATCCGATAAGGGTTCTAGCTCTGAGGAGAAGGGCGACGAGTCCGAACAGAAGAAGGACGAGGGTAAGAAGTCTGAATCTGAGGGGAAGGACAAAAACAAGGACAAGACTGAGGACGGAAAGCAGCAGGGCGAGGACAACGGTAAAGGCAACACTGACAACCGGAACCAAGAGCAAAATGACTCCAAGACGGTGACCACTACAACCACGACGACTACAACGACCAAGTCATCTGGCGGTAACATGCCCAAGACGGGCGACCTTATCGTTATGGCGAGCCTTGCCAGTGCAAGCTTGGCCACGCTGGGCGCTACGTCTATCGTAAGTGGTAAGCATAAGCTCGATCAGCAGAAGAAGGCTTCTGGGGAGGACGGCTCGGAGGAGTAGCCTCTTGGTTGCTAGATAACTAAAGAGTTGGGACGGGGTCCGGTGCGAATGCATCGGGCCCCGTTTTGTTGTGCAACGATTAGTTATGCCCCCTCACACCTCTTGTTGCTACCGTTGCCCGATATGTTCGCGCGGCGTCGTCGGTACGCGCGAGGCGGTCATTACAATTGGCATCGTGCAGCGATTTAGGGGGAACGTTTTGGTGTCTGAACAGGCAAATGTTGATTGTGCTGTTGGCTTTGGCGTGCGCTTGATCGGCTGTGCCGACGATGCGGTTTTGCCCATTGGCATGCACGACTATGCGGAGACCCTTGGTTGCTGCATGCTGGTTGACAAGACCATGTTTATTGCCGATGTGTTGGACTGCGACGCGTCCGTTGTGGCGTGCTGTCGACCCGAGGGTTTTGGCAAGAGCATGAACTTGTCGATGCTCAGGGCTTTTCTGGAGCGTCCAGCGGTCGGTCGCTCTGGGCAGCGTTTGTTTGCCGATGCTCAGATTTGGGATGCGAACGGCGGGCGCTATCGGGATGAGTATGCTTGCTATCCGGTGATATCGCTGGACTTTTCTGGCGCTGCGAGGTGTGGCCCCGCTGTTGCCGGCGTCGTGCGCGATGCCCTTTCGGGCGAGTGCGCTCGCTTGTTGGCGCTCTTGGAGGCTCCGGATTTAGCTCGAGATAAGGTGCGTCACATCGAACGTGTCGCGCGTGGCGTGGCGAGCGCGGACGAGGTTGACTCGGTGCTCGGTATGCTCATAGAGCTGCTGGAGATTGCCTGCGATGAGCAGGTTGTATTGCTCGTTGATGGGTACGATGCGGCGTGGTCTCGCCGTGCGAGCGCGAGGGACGCTTCCGACGCCGATCCGGCAGAACTACTTGACCGTGTGCTGTTCGACGCCATTGCCACTGCGCGTGATTCGTTGCGGCTGACGTGTCTGATGGGGGAGCGTCCCAGTCCTGCCGAAGTGGCGCTTTCTTCGCGCGGCTGCTCGTATTGTCTGACGACGCCGCTGTCGGCGTGGTGTGACCGATGTTTCGGTTTTTCGGATGCCGAGGTCGAGGCTCTATTGAATCATGCTGGGCGCGAGGAATACCTGGATGATGCGCGTGAATGGCTCGAGGGGTATCGGTTTGGCAGGGCCTATTGCTCGAGTCCAGAGCGTGTGATCGGTTTTCTGGGCCGAGGCTGCACGGCGCCTGTGCGTGCCGATCTGTATGGATATGCCGATTGCCTGAGTAGGGTAGTTGCCGGGTGGAATCTCGACCGCCTTTCGGTCTTGTTTGATTTGCTCGAGGCCCATGGGTGCGCTGAGGTCCCGCTTTGTTTGGGCACTGCAGAGCCAGATGTCTCGCCTGACGATGGCATGTGGACAGCGCTGTATCTGTCCGGTTTTCTCACGGCGGATATGACTGAGGAGCCAGAACATGGCGATCGCCTCCGTGCTTTGCGATTGCCCAACAACGAGCTTCGCCAGGCCTTGCGTCTAGTGATTATTGAGTGGTTTGAGTGCGCTGCAGAAGACATTCGAGACGTCGATGCGTTTCGCGACGGGCTGTGCCATGGGAACGAGGATACCGTGAGACGGGCGCTAAGCCGCATCTTGGGAGATGCGGGAATCGGTGCGACCGACCCAGATACACCGCTGCCATATCACCTACTCTTGCAAGGACTCTGCTTTGGATTGCCGGGTTATGCCAATCCTGCTTCGAGGCGAAAGTGTGGCGCGGATCGCTGGGACATCCAGGTTTTTCCTACGGGCGCCGCGTTCGACATAGCCGATACGATCGGTATGTTCGATGAACGTCCGCTGATAACGATCAACATGATGTATGACCCCGGTGTGGATGCGCTGGGCCTGGAATTGCTGGCCGTGCAGGCGCTGCTCGACATAGAGCGCGACGGCATCGACGAAATCCGTGTGCCGCGACCCGGCGTTGGCCGCATGCGCTGGGGGTTTGGGTTTGACGGGCAGCGCGTGTCTGTGGTGTGCCAGCGGTTATAGGGGATGGCGAAAGCCCTTTACTACTCCGCGTCCTTCATGGGCGGCATGGGCTTCCAGTTGGGGTCCTTGACGATCTTGCGGGCGTCCTTCATGCCGCGGCGCAGTGCCGGAATGCCGGTCTTAAAGCACTTATCGACCGCAGCCAGGCGAATGAATTCCTTGCAGAAGGTCGCGGCATTGCCCAGGCGGAACAGCATGGGGTGGTAGTCACCGTAGATCTGCATATAGCGAGCGAGGAAGCCTCGGTTGCGCATGATGTAGTAGCGGTTGGTGTCGCTCGTGGAGTTGAGCTGGCGTTTGCCGGCGATGTCCCAGTTAGAGACGGCGCGGGCGCGCTTGAGCACCACGTCGGCAACAACGGCGGCGGGGAAGTGTTGGCTGGCCACGTAGCCGTAGCAGGCATCGTCGCCGTAGATGAAGAATCGCGCATCGGGCAGGCCAATCTTGTCGACCACGCGGCGCGAGAACATGCCGCCCTCAAAGCACAACTGGTTCATGGCGCGATAGCCCTCGGGGCCTAAGTCCCACTTGGCGACGGGGTTGGGAATGCCGAGCGAAAGGATGAGCTGGTACTGCCAAAAGAAGGCGCCGCCGTCAAAGTCCAGGCGCGAACCCTGGATGACGTCGTAGCGTTCGGTCCACTTGGCCAAGCGCTCGATGCCTTCGGGGATGACGAGCACGTCGTCATCCATGACCCAGAACCACTGGGCCCCCAAGTCGTAGGCGCATTTAGTGCCGGCGGAGAAGCCGCCCGCACCGCCGCCGTTTTCGAGCTGCGGGGCGTAGATGACACGGTCGGTGCCGCCCTGCGCGTCGGGCTGCTCGGTGTCGATGCCCCACAGGTTGGCCAGGCGCTCGTTGAATGCGGTACACATGGCCTCGGTCTCGCGCGAATTCTCGTTATCGACAATCACGATGCGCCAGGGCGTTGCCGTAAGCTCGGTCATGGAGTCGAACAAGTTGGCCAAGAGCTCCTGGCGCTTGTACGTAACGACAACGATGGCGAGCTTATCGATGGGAGCGGGAAGGGTTGAAGGCATGGGGCAATATATCCTTTCACGCGCGGCGGGCGAGTGCAGCGCGGAAGCTATCGAATTCGTCCTTGGGACTGTCCTATTGTAAAGGCTCGGCGCACCTTGGCGGCAAGCTTTGAATAAAACGCAGGAACCTGCCACGGCTGTAGCGGCTTTAGCGTCTGACGGCAGCGTGTCTATTGCCTCTTGAGCTTGCGAGCGATAAGACTTCTAGCTGCGTCGATGGTGAGGAGCGCTAAGGCAAAGACGATGCTAATGACGGTACCCGTGACGATACATATAACTGCCGGGCTGTTTTGGCTGACCAGTATGTTTGCGAGCGACGTATTGAAGACGGGACGCCACAGGCTACTGGTGAGCGACTGCATCACATAGAAACCGAGCGTGGCGGTCGATAAGGTGACGATGACACCCGCAGTCCGCGGATTGCCTGGGGCACTGCGTCGGGTTGCCGCAAAGAGCAGGGAGGCGGCAGCGAGGGCAAACGAGATCAGCGAGGTCGATTTGTAGGAGAGGATTGTCATCGCCGTGAGGTTGTCGGTGAAGGAGAGTGCTCCTTCCAGGATGATGGTGAGCGCCAAAACCGTTACGAGCGAGCGTATGCCCAAGGCGCCCACCCTGTCCGAATCCATGACATCGGTAACGTCGCGGAGCAGTCCGCCGATCAAAAACGCGACTACGTACGTGGTAGCGCTCATGAGCTTTTGGAGCCAATAAAACTCGCCGGCGCTTGTCGCACTCATAGCGGCTAAATACCCGTTAACAACAAATGCGAGGATGCCAACGGCGATGACCGTCGTCTTGTAGGTTTTCTGGGGGAGTCGACTCTTAGCCAGTCCAAACCATGGCGCCATGAAGACCGTGGCGGCATAGACCCAGATAAACTCAAGGCCTAGCGTGTACCAGTAGTGCGTATTGAGGGTAACATCGGGAATGGGTGAGACGACCGTGGACCACGCGAGCGCCACGAGGCAATAAAACGCAGTGGGCATAATGACCTTGCCAAGGCGCTGCGCCGTCCGTTGCATTTGCGACTTCCACGTTGCTCCACCGTCCCAAGCACGCGCGGCCGAAGCGATGAGAAAATAGCCCGAGATCATAAAGAAGACCTCGTTGGCCCAGCAGCCAAGCAAGTTAATAAAACCGAGTACGCCGGAATAGGGGAACATCGCAAGTGGGGCATATTCCACGGCGCCGACGCAGACGGCTTGGAAGGTCCACTGAAAGGTGTGGAACACCGCGATGCCGGCGACCGCGACCAAACGCAGCGCTTCGATGGATAAATTGCGTGCGGCTTTGGGCTGCATGACGTCCTTTCGTATCGGTATTCCTCTGCGAGCTCCATAGATTATATAAACGCCCGCTGGCGCGCTGACCCTTTGATACCATGAAACGACAGGTATTTCCTAAGGAGCACATTTGTCTACTAACGCCTCTGGCAGCCCTGTTCTGTCGCTGCTTATTCCCATTTACAATGTTCAGCGCTACCTGCGCGAGTGCCTCGATTCCGCCCTGGCGCAGACGCTCAAGGATATTGAGATTATCTGCATTAACGACGGGTCGACCGACAACTCGCCGGCGATTATCCGCGAGTATATGGAGCGCGATGGGCGCGTTAAGATGATCGACAAGGCCAACAGCGGCTACGGCGACTCGATGAACCACGGTCTGGAGATGGCGCGTGGCAAGTACGTTGGCATCTTGGAGTCCGATGACTTTATGGCGTCCGACGCACTCGAAAAGCTTGTCTCGGCCGCCGATAGCAATAATGCCGACTTCGCGAAGGCGAACTTTGATTTCTACTGGTCTAAGCCCGAGGAGCGCCGTTCGCTGCACGAGATGTTTAAAGCCAAGGACTGTGGCGAGCCAGTGCACCCGAGCGATACGACGCAGTTCTTTAAGCAAAAGCCGTCGATTTGGTCGGCCGTGTACCGTCGCGATTTTCTTGAGCGCAACGGCATTAAGTTCCTGCCGACTCCGGGGGCATCCTTTCAGGACACGTCATTCGCCTTTAAGGTGATCGCGTGCGCCGATAAGGCTGTTTACCTTCATGATGCCGTGTTGTCGTATCGCCAGGACAACGAGAATTCCTCGGTCAATTCTTCGGCTAAGGTCTTTTGCGTCAATACCGAGTATGCCGAGATTGAGCGTTGGATTCGAGAGGATTATGCCCGTGACCACGCAAGTGATGACGTCGCGCGCATGCTCAAGTTCAATCAGCTCATTAAGTACGATTCGTACATGTGGAACTACGTGCGCCTAGCGCCTAAGTTCTATAAGGAGTTCCTGGTTCAGATGGCCAAGGAGTTCCAAGCGGCCTTGGACGCGGGGGAGTTTTCGCTTGACGATCTCAAGCCGTGGAAGCGCGCAAATCTCGCTGCCATCCTCAAAGATCCTGAGGGCTGGGTTGACGAGCATCCGAGTTTTGCGACGGATGGTGCCTTGGGGCGTGCTAAGTATTACGCCTCGGTTGGAGGCCCAGGTGTGGTTGCTGCCTTCCTCATCGAATCGCTGAGGGGGTAGGTCGACATGGAAGAGACTTTGATCCCCAAAGCGACCATTGTCGTTCCCGTCTACAATTCGTCGCGCTCCATTCAGCGATGCCTCGATTCGCTGTTGGCCCAGTCCGAGCGCTCGATTCAGGTTGTCTGCGTCAACGACGGTTCGACTGATGATTCGTTGAACGCGTTGCGCCAGATCGCGCAGGCCGACGATCGCGTACTGGTGATTGACCAAGAAAACGCGGGCGTCTCTTGTGCTCGAAATGCCGGTATCGATGTCGCCGAGGGCGAGACCGTCTTTTTTGTGGACGCCGACGATTACATCGATGCCCAGACGGTCGAGCGCGTGTTGCATGCCATGGAGTCTGCGGATGCCGAGGCCGCCGTTTTTGGCGGCGTCTGTGAACCTGCCGATGCTGCCCCCAAACGCGTCCAGCAACTCATGAGCCCCAAAGCTGGTACCTTCGGCGCCCGCGATCCTCAACTGCTGTTCCATTCGAATGCGCAGCCCTATGCCTGCCGTGCGGCTTTTTCGCGCGAGCTGCTCAATCGCGAAGGCATTCGCTTCGCCCCCGGTTTGGCTTTGGGCGAGGACGTCGTCTTCCAATTTGCGGCTTATGCGCTTGCCCGCAGGACCGTCGTCATGCCGGACAAGTTCTACCACTACGTGATGGAGAGCGAATCGGCGACGCACGAGTTCAACAGTGCCGAGGCGCGCGCCAAAAAGCTTGACGCCCACATGAGGATGCTCGAGGAGGTCTTGGAGGACTGGGCGGCCTACGGTCTTTTGGACCTGTGTCCCGGCGAGCTGATAACTTGGTTTTTGGACCTAATTGTGTTCGACCTGGCGCGCTTGGATGCCGATGACTTCCATCGCGTGGCGGCTCGCGTCAACATGGACCTCGCGACGTTTTTTGGAACGAAGTGGGCGGATATGCCCGCTAAGGGCGCCGTTCGCCGTGTTGCCCACAAGCTCGTTGCGGCGACCTCGGGTGTTTCGATGGCAGATGCCACGCTGTTCTATCTTTCGACTCGTGGTCTCAAAGCCTGCCTGGAGCGCTTTATCTAATTCCAAGCGCTGCCGCCCGCCGCAACTCGGCTGCTAAAATAACCCTGTTACACGCTATTCAACAGGAGGTTCTCTTGCAGAACTCTGATACCCCTAAAGTTTCGCTGCTTGTCCCCATCTGCAATGTCGAACGCTACCTGCGCGAGTGCCTTGATTCCGCCGTGGCGCAGACGCTCAAAGACATCGAGATCATCTGTATCAACGACGGTTCTACCGATAGCTCGCCAGATATCATCCGCGAGTACATGGAGCGCGACCCCCGTGTAAAGATGATCGACAAGGCCAACAGCGGCTACGGCGACTCGATGAACCGCGGCCTGGAGATGGCGCGCGGCGAGTACGTGGGCATCCTTGAGTCCGACGACTTCATGTTTGAGGATTCGCTCCAAAAGTTGGTCGCCAAGGCCGATGCTGAGCATGCCGATGTGGTAAAGGGCGACTTTTACCTGTATTGGTCCACGCCCAGCGAGCGCCGTGAACTGTTTGGGATTATCGACGAGCATATGACGGGCGCCGCGTATCGCCCCGTCGACCGCCCGGGCATCTTCTACCGCAAACCTTCCATTTGGTCGGCTATCTATCGGCGCGAGTTCCTCAACGACAATCAGATTCGGTTCCTTCCCACGCCGGGTGCCTCGTATCAGGACGCAGGCTTTAACTTTAAGGTTTGGGCTTGTGCCGAACGTGCCGCGTTTATTGCGGACCCCATTTTGTGCTATCGTCAGGATAACGAGAAAAGCTCCGTTAATTCGCCCAACAAGGTGTTTTGCGTTTGCGACGAATATGCCGAGATGCAGCGCTTTTTGGAAGAGCGCCCCGAGCTCAAGGCTCAGCTCCAGGGCATTTTAATGCGCATGAAGGTCGATACGTACCGTTGGAATGACGAGCGCCTGGTCGATGAGCTGCGTGGGCAGTTTTGGAAGAAGGCCTCTCCCGAGCTCAAGGCCGACTGGGATGCCGGTCGTTTTGACCTGTCGCTGTTCGATCCGCGTGGCGAGACCGACTTGCGCCTGATGGTCAAGTCGCCCCGCGCCTATATCGATTCGCGCTTTGACTTTAAGAAGCCGGGCAAGCTCAATACGTTTAAGCACTACTTTAAGATTGGCGGCCTGCCGCTGGTCTGGCGCGTGCTGACGTATCAGCGCACCCACGGCGACAACCCGCACCCCGATGACGTTCCGGCCGCACAGTAGGAGCGAGTGACTATGGCTACCCCCAAGATTTCCGTTGTCGTTCCCATCTATAACGTGGAGGAGTGCCTGGCCTGGTGCCTGGACTCCCTGCTTGCGCAGGACATGCCCGATTGGGAAGGCGTGCTGGTCAACGATGGCTCGCCGGACGGCTCGCGCGATATTGCGGCTGCGTATTGCGAAAAGGACGCGCGCTTTACGCTGGTCGATAAGCCAAACGGGGGCCTGTCGAGTGCGCGTAATGCCGGCATCGCTGCGTCCACGGCGCCTATCGTCGCGTTTTTGGATTCCGACGACCGGTTTACGCCCGATGCATGCCGTGTGATCGTCGATGCCTTTGAGCGCGAGCGCTGTGATGTTTTGACCTTTGGCGCGAATCCGTATCCGCTGGAGGCGGGGTATCCGTGGCTTAACTATGTACTGAGCCCGCGCGATGTGTCGTTTGAAGGCTATGGCTCCGACCTGCTGTTTAAGGAAGCGTCTCGCCCCTTTGCATGGCGCACCGCTTGCAAGCGTGAGTTTTTGCTGGGGAACGGGATCGTGTTCGACGAAACCGTTAAGTATGGCGAGGACCAGGTCTTCGATTTTGCCGTGTACGGTCGCTCGCGCAAGACCGCGCTTATTTCGAACAAGCTGTACGACTACCGCGTGGCGCGCAAGGGCTCGCTCATGGACACCATGCGCTATGACGACGAGACGCGCCTGCTGGAGCACGTGAAGATTTACTCTGCGGTGCTGGCTGACTGGCAGCGCGACGGTCTCGATGCTCAACATGCCGATGACCTGGCGTACTTCCTATGCGATCTGGTGCTGTACGATGCGCTCAGGCTGCTGGGTTCGGACTGCGGTAAGGTGTTTGCTGCCGTTGCCACGGCGCTTGCCGGTTCTGCCGTGGGCAGCGATGCTGCGCTCGCACAATGCGCTCCTTCTGTTGCTGCTATGGTGCGTGCGGCGCTTACCTGCAAGGCCCCCAATGCCCGTGAGTGCAAAAAGCTCATGTTCGATTACGACGTCTTGAGGTTTGGGCGTCTGGGTGCCTGCAAGCGTATGGCAGCGAACGCCCTGGGAAAGCGAGAAGTGTAGATGAGTATCAAGCGTTTGGCACTTTGCCGCAGTCAGGGCCGTCTGTTTGTGCTGCTTCGTTTTGCCGGTCAGGATGTCGCCGCGCTTATTGAGCGGGAGGGTTCTCAAACGTTTGCCCACGCGACAACGAGTGGTTCTTGTGTGCCGTCGCTGGTGTTCCCAGTCGATCATGGCCGTGTGCTGGCGCTTTGCCCTTCCGTTTCCGATTGCGAACGCGAGCTCGCCGTGTTGGTGCTTCCGTTTTTGGATGGCTCGTCGATGGATGTCGTTTTTGCATCCTGTGGCCAAAGGTTGGGCTCCATTCGCCTCGATAGCCGCGTGGCCAAGCTGGAATCCAAGGTTAACTACAAAGCAAAGCCTGCGCTGTGCGCGCTTATCCGCGATGCGCAGCGTGGCGAATGCTGCGGTCGCTACGAGATCGATGCCATTCGCTATTTACCGGCAGACGCCGGCGCGGTGTGGCGCTATGAGGTTACCTGGGCGGGAGAACCCCAGTGCGCACCTGAGCTCCAGATCTTCGATACGCATATGAATGCCATCGATGTCACTGTGCATGTGTTTGAATCGCAGGTCGATGTGCCGCAGCGCAACGGTTGCCGCGTCAATAAAACGTATCTGAGCGTTGAGATGCCTCAAGATATACGAGATTTTGTCGCGATTGTGAGCGATCCCACAGAGCGGATCCAAAGCGGGTTTTGCGCCATGGATGGTCGCCTGTACAACGGCATGTTCGATGACAGCTGGAACCGCATGAAGGACGCGCGTGCAGACGACGCAGCTTATCGACGTTGGTTTGAGCAACATCGCGCAAAGCCGGGCGATCTGGCATGCCAGTGTGTCGCTTCGGCGGCCTTTGCCTATAGACCGCGCGTGAGCATTGTGGTGCCGTGCTACAAGACTGATCGGGTCTACCTGCGCGAGCTGCTGGACTCGGTGCAAGCCCAGAGCTATGACAACTGGGAATTGCTGCTTATGGACGCCTCGCCCGAATGGGGCGCGGTGGCCAATCTTGCGGCAGGTGTCAACGACGAGCGGGTTCGTCGTATTGAGCTGCCTGGCAACGGCGGCATTGTGCTCAACACCAACGCTGGTATTCAGCAGGCGGCTGGAGACTACATCGCGTTCTTGGACCATGACGACATTCTGGAACCGGACGCGTTATTCCAGTATGTTTCCGCGCTGAATAAGGCGGCCGAGGGCGAGCGCCCCCAGGTCCTGTTCTGCGACGAGGACATGTTTCAGAAAACGGGGGAGTGGGGTCAGCCGGTCTTTAAGACGCGGCTCAACGTCGACCTGCTCTATAGCCATAACTGCGTGACGCATTTCCTGATGGTGGAAAAGGCGCTCATCGATCGTATCGGCATGTCGCCAGAAGACGTCGCGGGTGCCCAGGACTACGACCTGACGCTTCGCTGCCTTGCAGCGGGCGCGCGCTTTGAACATGTTGCGCATGTGCTGTATCACTGGCGCGTTCATCCGGGATCGACCGCCGATGGTTCTGCCGATAGCAAGCCGTATGCTATTGAAGCCGGGCGCCTTGCGCTTCAGCGCCACTTTAACACGCTGGGCATTTGCGGAACGGTCGAGGAGACCGAGACGCCGTTTGTCTACCGCATGCGCTATGCGCTGCCGGAGCCTGCGCCGCTGGTGAGCATTGTGATTCCCACCAAGGATCACATTGAGACGCTTGACGCCTGTGTGATGTCGATCGCCCAGAAGGCAACGTATGCCAACTACGAGATTGTCTTGGTGGAGAACAACAGCGAAGCCCCGGAGACGTTTGCGTATTACGAAACCCTGCCAGAGCGCGTGGCTGCAGCATCCGAAGGCAAGGGTATCGCGCGCGTTGTGTACTGGCCGGGCGAGTTCAATTACTCCCAGATCATCAACTTTGGTGTTGAGCACGCCAAGGGCGATTATCTGCTGCTGCTCAACAACGATACCGAGGTCATTAGTCCCGACTTTATTGAAGAGATGATGGGCTATCTGCAGCGTCCCGAAGCGGGCGTGGTGGGTGCCAAACTCTACTTTGCCGATCATCTGGTGCAGCACGCTGGCATTGTGGTTGGCGTGCGCGGCGCACTTGCCCATGCCAACCAGGACTTCTCGGCAAAGCGCGAGGGCTATCTTGCCCGTGCCGTTCGCCCGGGCAACTTTAGTGCCGTGACGGGTGCCTGCCAGATGGTGCGACGCGACGTATTTGAGCAGGTCGGCGGCTATAACGAGGAATTCGCCGTTGGCTTTAACGACGCTGACTTTTGCCTGCGCGTGTGGGAGGCGGGCTTCCGCACCATTTTTACGCCCTATGCCGAGCTGTACCACTACGAGTTCACCTCGCGCGGTAGGGAAGAGGCCAACGAGGAGAAGCTGCGCCGTTGGAAACGCGAACAGGCACTGTTCACGCAGCGCTGGCCGGAGTTTTTCTTGACGGGTGATCCATGGTTGGGGCCTAACTTGTCTTCCGAGAGTGAGTACTTCTCGCTTTAGACAATGGTTGTTAGAAGGCCCTCAGCTTGACTTCGCCATGAGTTGGGAAGAAGGCAGCGTTTAGGCTATTTGTTAGTTTACATTACGATAGCTCGATACTTCTACGATAAGTTTGTACAGGCTTATACAACTCGATATAATCCGATATAGTTGCGATAAACTAATAAAGCTAAGATTGACCGATAATCGATTTCCTTGAGAGGCAAACAAGTGAGCGCCACAATATTCCATAACCCGTTTCGTCCCACTGCCGGCGCTGAGCCTCCGCGCATAATTGGTCGTGATGATATTGCCCTTGAGTTTACCGAGAGTTTGAATTCGGGAATTGGTGCACCTGCGAGGCTCATGCGCGTTGCCGGGCCAAGGGGTTCCGGAAAAACTGTTTTGCTCTGTGATCTTAGAGATCGTGCACGAGAGCTTGGCTGGAAGACGGCTATTGTTTCTGCTGGTCCCAACCTATTGCTGGACCTGAAGGATCAGATTGCAGAATCCTCCCTTGCGACCAATGCTTCAGTCGGCGTAAATGCCGGCTTTGTTTCCGCTAAATTCGACGTTGTGCCAAAAGAGTCGAGTCTTAGAAAGTTGCTTGGCTCGGCCGCAAAGTCTTCCAAGGGCCTGTTTATTGCAATAGATGAGGTGCAGGATGCCCCGATTGACGATATGCGCGCTATTGCTTCTGCTGTGCAGCTTCTAATAGGGGAGAAAGTCGATATTGCTCTCGCATTTGCCGGATTGCCCGCTGGTGTTATGGATCTTATTAACGGCAAGGCACTTACATTCTTGCGTCGTGCCCTCCCCGAAGATCTGGCGCCTATCAACCAGGTGGAGGTAGCGCTCTCTATGGGCGATAGCTTTATAGCGACTGGTTTGACCATAGAGGACGATCTGCTGTCGAGAGCCGCTAAGGCCACGAAGGGCTATGCCTATTTGGTGCAACTGGTCGGTTACTCCATTTGGCAGCGCGCCAACTTGCATCGTGTCAAAAGTGCCAACGTGAGCGAGCGCGATGTTATCGAAGGCATTGCGCTGGCAGAGGCTCGTTTTCACGATGTTGTTCACGAGCCCGCGATTTCTGGACTTGGACTCAACGATATCAAATATCTTTTGGCCATGTGCGAGGATAAGCAGCAGTCCAAATCATCTGAGATTGCTAAACGTATGGGTAAAAAGACCAATGAGGTCAGCTCTATTAGGGCTAAGCTGCTACAAAGAGAGGTTATTCAGGCTCCACAGAGGGGCTACGTGCAGTTTGCCGTGCCGGACCTAGATATCTATCTGCGAGAGAATGCCGCGGAGATTCTCGAGCGGTTCTAAATCAAGGCATGAATAGCCGCCGGTTAACTGCCTTTTTCGACTTGGCTCGCGTCCCCCCCCCCGCGAGGACGTGCCCAAAGCGGCAATACTGATTGATTACGGAAGGGCATCTCAGGGTGCAATCGATATACTATTTGTCCAAATGAAAGGAAACCCATGCAGCTATCTGAGCAGCTTCTGCACACGACGATTCGCATCGAAGCTTCGTTGGCCTCGGGAGGTTGCTCAGTTGGAACGGGTTTCTTTTTCAAGTTCTGCGACGACGGAAAGACCTATGTGCCGGCAATCGTGACCAACAGGCACGTGGTCGAGGGCGCGTACGAGTATCGCGTCATCTTTTCGAGATCTGACGAGAACGGAAACCTGCTCAATATAAACGAGCAACTTACCATGCGGGGCTCCGAGAGCGACTGGATCGCACACCCTGACGAAAGTGTTGACCTGTGCGTCTTACCCATCGGTCCCGCACTGAATGGTTTTATCCGGGCGGGGAAGCATCTGCTTACCATACCGCTCAGCTTGGAGCTTCTGCCGACGGATAAGCAGATTCAAGACATGGGCTGTATGGACGAGGTGACCATGGTCGGATACCCCAACGGCATTTGGGATGAGGCCAACAACCTGCCGATCGTCCGTCGGGGTATCACGGCGACGCCCTATAGGTACGACTATCAGGGGCAGAAAGAGTTCCTGGTTGACATGGCGTGCTACCCGGGATCGAGCGGTTCCCCGGTCTTTCTCTACAACGAGGGTACTTATTTGGAGAACGATGCTGTGGTCATGGGCAAGAGGCTCTATCTACTTGGCATCCTTCGGGCTGTGCCCATCAGAACTCTTCTCGGAGACATCACCGTATCCACGATTGCCCACGTGAGCGTTCAGGACATGTTGAATCTCGGCATCGTCATCAAATCCGAGCGTCTGAGGGACTTCGATCCCATCGTGAGGGAACGCTTGAGCGTTTCTGGAAATTAGTATTTATTTGGCTCGCCCGCTCTGATGCCGCCCCCGCACAGCTGGTCGGCCTCGGCGTCCATCACCGCGTTCACGACCTGCTCGGCGAGGCGCCTGAGCAGCTCCTGCATGTCGATGGCGCCGTCGTCGAAACGGGGCATGGCGAGCATGTCCGGCGTCGGGTCTGATAAGATTTCCATAGCGGTCCTCGTCCTTTCCTAGAACCTGTTGTTGTGGTGATTTCAGATTCTAGGACGAGGGCCGCTCTTCGTTAAGCGGCCGCTGGGGCGTCACCCTTACACCAACATTTTCGACGCGATCGGCCGCTTCGTGGACTTCGTGCACGACGTGTGTGCTGAGGATGCTCTGGAAGAGAATCTCCGTTTTGTGTCTGATGCCCTGGACGGTAAGTGCACGCCGCGTGAGATTATTCGCAACTACTTCCTCAAAGATTTCTACAAGGATCACTGCTCAACCTACCAGAAGCGCCCCATCTACTGGATGCTTGATTTCGGTAAGAAAAACGGCTTCAAGTGCCTTATTTACATGCATCGCTACCAGCCAGACCTGCTGGTCCGCGTACGCACTAATTATGTCCATGAACAGCAAGAACGGTACCGCACGCAGCTCGCTCACCTAGAGGAAGCCGTGGCACAAGTTGATATCTCGCAACGCGTAAAGTTGAACAAGCAGATCAAGAAGCTCAACGATCAGCTCGCTGAGACTATAACCTTTGGGGAGAAGATTCACCATTTAGCAGAACAAATGATTGCGATCGGACTGAGGGATAAGCGTGATCGATTTCGGCATCTTTACCATTGACGGGGTGAAGAGGTTCTTGTTCGACGCCCTGCGCATCGATGGGTGCGAGTTCGGAGATATGCAGCTGCGTTTTCGCAGCGACGAGGTTGGGACGTACGCCGATGTCCGGGAGAGGCTGGGGGAGTCCCTCGCCCCCGACGACCTGCTGCTGCACCTCAGGCACGTCACGGCCAACACGGATGGCTGCGCGTCCATTCGCGAGAGCGGGATTCTCGGAATCGGGGACGTGCTCTCGCGTCCTAGTGCGCTTACGCGTCTTTTCGAGGGCTGCGGGGTTCATTTCGACAAGGCGAGCCGAACCGTGTCTGTCGACGGGAGAAGGCTCAGCCTGGACCTGGTCGATGATGCCTTCCTCGGACGGGAGTCCTCGGAGCCGATAGATGGACTTCTGTACATTCTGGCGGAAGACTCCCTCGTGAACTCCTTCATCCACAAGTCGTGCATCCGGGAGTACTCCACGCTTTCGCGGTATCCCGAGGCCATATGGGCTCTGGAAGAGGTCGTCGGGCATGGGAACGAGGCGGTTTGGAGATGGAAGGACGCCGCGCGCCCATATGTTGTCGAGTTCACCGCGACTTTGAAGGAGCTCGATCTGTGTCGACTCCAGCCGGACGATGGGATGGGTTTTTGCAGGGCGGCGGTTTGAAGGAGTCCGTATTCAATAATCTGGTTTACCAGGCGCTCGGGGTCTGCGTGCGGGGTGCCCGCGAGGTTATCGCCTCCCTGCCTGCTGGCGGCGGGGTGCCCCGTCGTCGATCGTTCGGATAACCCCTCTGGATGAGTTCTGCGGCGACCCCGAAGCTGGCTTGGATTCCATGTGCGATAGGGAGGGGCGTTGTCGGATTTGCGACGAAGACGCTGTGGAGTCCCTGTCGGCGTTCCTTATCGCTAATGGGTATTTAGGGGAGGGCTTCTCGGGATAAAACGGGTTTCGCTTGGTCTAATGCGTAGGATGACCAGTTTCGTGTTGTCCCAGCAGGGAATCGCCCGACGGATCAGATTGCGGAAACATGGGGTTCCGATGCATGGGGTAGGCGAGGGGTCGTCGCCCTGATGTGCGAATGAGCTTCACCCTGCTGTCGCATTCTGTCCGTATGGATAATGGCCGGCTTAAGGTGCCGGCCTCCTACCGGAGGAGGTTGCGACGTGCGCGCGATGATCGAGATTGAGTGGATGGACGGGCTTGTGACGAAGGTGCCGGAGTTCGCTCTGGGCGACGTATTCGGTGAAAGCGTTCAGGTAGAGCTCGATTTCAAGTTCGACGACGTGTCGGAGGGCCTCTGGGTCGAGGTGCGCCATCATAAACCGGACGAGGGCTCGGATGGCGACCCGCGCGAAAGGGCCTGTACGCTGCATGCGGACTGTCACTACGGTTTGGTCGACGCGGTCGACCTCGACCGTATCTTCTGCGTTCTCTTTGAGGGGCAGCCGAGGATCTGCCGCATCGCGGGGGAGCTCGTGAACCTCTCAAGGGCCTGTGCTATGGCTCAAGGTTGACGCGCTACTGAACGTTGTCGGTGCGCAGCCTCGCGTGGCGCTCGTAGGGGAAGTCCAGGTAGGTCAGCGCGTCGGCCTCTGCCTCCTGTTACCGTTCATGGGAAATCGGTCAATTGGGAGCGCGGTGGAAATCCTGGACCGTGTTCCTACGCTACAAGACCTAGGCTTCTTCGGTACTGCATCGGGCTCATATAGCCCAGGTCGCTCTTGCAGCGCTTGTCGCGATACCAGACCAGATAGGCGTACAGCATCTTCATGAATTCCCCCATGCCAACATCGTCCCAGCCCCTTCCGTAGAAGAGCTCCACCTTCAGCCTGCCGAAGCCCTCCGTCCTTGAATTGTCGGGTGAGCACCCCTTTCTCGACATCGAGCGCGCGAGGTCCTGGGCGGCGCATAGCCGATCCGGCCCTGCCACCGGTAGTGGCCGCCGCGGTCGCTGGCTTACGCCTTGAGGAAGCGCGCCCGGGACCTCGGCCCCTACGAGGCATCGGCATTGTGCCAGCTTCGATCGGAGGCGGGCTGCTCGAGCCTCATGACCGCATACGACCTCAAAGAGGACTTCTTCGACATCTACGACGAGCACCCGCTCTCGCGGGAGGATGCCGAGGATGCATTCGATGCGTGGAAGGCATCCATCCCCGATGACAAGGCCTACGATCCCTTCCGGGGGCTTGCGAAGGCCGTGGAGAACCACCGCGAGTTCATATTTAACTACCGGGATTGTCCGAGCCGCATCTCGAACGGTTACACGGAATGCGCGAACCGCCTCATCAACGAGACTAACATGATGGGGCGTGGCCACTCCTTCGAGACGCTGCGCGCGCGTACGCTCTATCGCAGTTTGTCCCGTCACAGAGGTATGGCCCTACGCCTGTCATCTCGGCTGTCGGAACAGGAGTGGGTGCGGTTACCCCAAGTGTCGCTACGACGCTGCCTATCGCACCCGCCTGTCCGCGGCCCGTGAAGGGTTATGTCTCACCGCTGACGAGCTCGCCGCCATGGTCGCGATTGCGGTCCCTTTGTTTAGGCGGGGGCAGAGTTACGAGACCATATGGGCCACACATGCTGACGAGCTTCCTGTGTGCGTGCGCAGTGCCTGCTCCTATCAGGAGAGGGACAGGCGCGCCTTACCTGCTTCTCCCGCGAAAGGACCGTATGAGGAAGCGTAAGCGCAGGGATGTCGAAGGTGCTGGGCGCGACGGGGTTGACCGCACTGGCCGTACCTACGCCGAATTCGAGGCGCTCTCGCTTGCCGACAGGTCGCGCGTGGTCCAATGTGACTCCGTTGAGGGCTACGAGCGCAACACCTACGACATCCTGAGCGCACACATCGTGGCCCGGGCGTTCCAAATCTATTTGCGCAAGCGTCATGCCAGCTCCGGCAGCCATCGTTGCCTGCCTCGACCATATAGAGAGTCTCATAGGCTCTGTTGCTGCCTTCGAGGCTATCTTCGGCATCCTGCTAGTCGATTGAGGAGTCGAGTTCGATGATTGGAAGGGCCTGGAGCGCTGGTGTCTCGAAAGCGGAGCTCGGCGCTGCTGCGTGTTCTGCTGCGACGCGATGAGATCCAACCAGTAGTCGGCATGTGAGCGCAACCACGAGCAGCTCAGGCGTATTCTGCCCAAAAGCCGTAGTGGCGGTGCTCTGAGCCCCTACGACGTTGTAGTATGCTGCAGCCACGTAAACTCTTGCCCGCTTGCTGGACTCGCTGGCAGGTGTCCATTCGAGCTCCTCGGAGACCTGTTGCTGTGCGGCATCGGATGATCGCTTCGGGCTGTCCCTCGACAGCGAGCTCGCCGTCTCGCCCGATAAGGGGTCATCCCCGACGGGGTGGTACCAGGCCTACGAGCGGGGCGAAGGCTCTTGGGCCGCCGGGTGTCAGTGGTAGCGTGAAACTGAACACTTGTTCAGTTTCACGCTACCACTGACAGTTCGCAAGCTTCATTATGAATTCAGGGTACCTCATCTTGTCGATGCGGGATTGGCGCCCAGAGCCGGGGTCCCGCCAGAGTGCGATACGCCGTGTGCCGAACATGCAGGCGCGACCGTTGACGCCTTCTTCTCTTCTGCCGGAATCCACGCAGAAAGCATTCTGCACGACAGGCTATGCCAGGTGTTCTACCAAATGGTCATTTTATCTTTCTATAATGAGGCGAGATTCTATCCAAGAATCCGACATGTCGCTCTTCATCGATGCCGAGGACCGTTAAGTCGACTACTCTACCGGTCTCGTTACCTAACTTTTGGGATATCTGTTCGCATCCGGAGACAAGTTGATCGGAATATTTCGAGTACAGTAGCAGCAAATCAATATCACTGTCTGCACTGAGCTCTGAACCACTCAGCGCAGATCCGAACAGATAGACATAATCAAACTGAGAGAACAGTTCTAGGTTGCTGTCGAGAATGTCTATGAGTCTCAAATAGTTCATAGTTTGCGAACGAATGGGAAGAAGCTATCCATATCGAGGAGCTTCACGTTAATTTGCCCCGCAAACACCTGGGCTTCTTCGGAGATGCATTGCTTACCGTTCCATCTATGCAAGTTGACGACAACGGTATGTTCTGCCGGTGCTAAACGGGCCAACTCTGCATAGCTCAGACAGTATTCGTATACGAATAAGAAGCATTTTCCTTTCGCTATATATTCTCTAAGGTTTGTCTTCGACTTGCGAGTTGCTTTCTTTCCGCACAGGCGGAAGAACTTTAGGGCAAAAATCAAGCTGTCTAGCCTCATCTCGGCACGCCTGAAGCAGCGGGCGTCATAGTACATCTGTCGGATACGCGGCGTATCGTCAAGATAAACTACCGCCTCTTTCCCGTTTTCTATTATTTGCAACAATGGATGTTCTGCATCTAGAGAAACATCTATAAATCGCCCCTGTTCGTCAAGCTTTTTGATTAGCAGCTCTAGGGATTCTGCAGAGGGGAGCAGGTCACCTTCTATGGGCTGGATTCCGAAGATGGAGTTGATGACCTCGGGGAAAAGAATAGACCTTTGTCTTTCCGTATTATCTCTGGTGGCTTCGAACTCCTTAGCATGGTCGATAAAATCGCGGACAGCGGCCTGGTTGGAGAAGGAATTGTCCTTGTGGTTCTGGAACAGGCACAAGTTCGATTCGAACAGCGTGCAAAGTTTTCGGTTGTTGACGATTATTTCCTTTTCAAAAACATCCCACAGTCTTCGCTTGTCCTTCATGTAGTAATTCTCATATATCGACTTGTTTCGGGCGAGCAGAGGTGCGGCCTCTTTGCGCAGGTCGTCGAAGGAACTGAACGTCTTTCCGAAAACGCGATCAATTTCTGCGTGACGAATCGACTTCCATTTCCTCACTTCATCTGCCGTGAAAGCGGAGTTTTTGTCGAAATTCGTATGGCAGTTTGGACAGATGAGAATAAGGTTGTCGAACGTGTTCTCTGCGCTTTTGCAATATGGGACGATATGGGCTCGTTCAGCAATGTCTCCATTGCTGATGAATAGATCGGCCCGACAATCTGGATTCATGCATTTGCCGGCAGACTCCGCCCAGAGTCTTCGCTCGACATATGCTGAGATTGGCTTTCTGCTTGTCTTCGACACTTTCCGTCCCCGCTTTGACCTCTTCGATTGACGATTAACTGTCATTTAAGAATATGTTATCCAATGATTGGGCCACCGTCAGGCTTCAAGTGAAGATTATTGAACGGGGAGGTAAATGGAGCACTAAAGAAGTAGACATTCGGCAGCTTTAAGCCCCAGGGTTAACGAATCGCGTGCCGAATGACGCTGCTATAGGCTGTCAAGTCCTTTATCGGACGACATTTTAGCATTCAAGTAGCGGTCGTATTCGCGTCTGATTTCCTCGTGGGGGCATACTTCTCTTTCTATTTCGCTGAGCCTTACATTCGGCACGTTAAGCTCTCGGGCAACCTGCTTTTGGGTCAATCCGAGCGATTTTCGCATGTCCGCCAGTATCGAGCCCCGGGCGTACTTCAACCTCATGGGGCGCCGCAACGTTGGGTAAACCTCCCTGGCTGTGAACCTCTTAAGGCAGCGCATGATCTCTCGCTTTGTCTTGCCGTCGGACTTGCGCTTCGCCATGTAGGCGAGCGTTCTCTCGTCCCCGCGCATCCTGTGTTAGTCATGCCGTCGTAGCCCGCCGAGACCCAGCGGTAGATGGTCGAGGGCGACAGGTCCACCGGCCCGCCGTTGCGCGCCGCCATCTGCTCGGGCGACAGCCCCCGGCGCAGGCAGTCCC
>OLSG01000167.1_pt1 | contig 85084 bp, 68 predicted proteins | sample 1673041 | NCBI WGS metagenome assembly OLSG01 (sample SAMEA3136749, study PRJEB25190) | human gut metagenome | reverse complement strand
CCGCGTACTTGCGTCCCGGTTCTATGCCGAGAGCTTGCGCGCAGTCTTCTTGATGCAGCCGAACGAGCCCCCTTTCGGTTTCAACTCGGTCGAAGCGCTCCACAGCCAGCGTAGGCGGCGCGTCGGGCAAATCGAGAATGGCTGAGCCAGCCGTCTCCGCCACATGTCGTGCGACTTCCATTCCCCATGCTTCCGCTTCGACCAATCCCGCAAGCCGACCCTGGGGCTGCGGCTTCAATATATGCGTCGAAGGAGCCCCATCCAAAGGAAGCGCCGCGGAACTTAAGGCCCTGTGGCCTGGCTCAGCCGCAGCCCAGTCTTCTGGTCTCGCAGTCACGCACAGCTTCTCCTGAAAGCCGCCAAGCGACACCCGCAGAGAAGATGCGTCATCGTAAGGGTGCGACGGCAATGCCGCCAGACGTGCCGACAGTTCCTCGGGAGTCAATCGCTTCTCGCGCGGCAGCTCCTGGCTCGCACGCGCCAACGCCCAATCTTCCGAGGGCATCACCTCAACGGCGCCGGCGCACTCCCAACCAATCTGGGCGAGCAATCCGAAATAGTCGCCCTCGGCAACGCCGTAGAACCGCTGCAGCTCAGCGAGCCTCGCGTCTTCGGGCAAAAGCCCCGAGAACCAGGAAAATGTCCGCTGAGCATCGAAGGGCTCCTCTTGCACGCAGAGCGCCGTTGAGAGCAGGGGCGAAGAGGGATGCGCCGAGGCCATCTCTTCCGAGAACGCGAAACGAGCGCCGTTCTTCGTGCAAGCCAGTTGCCCAATCTTCTCGCCGCCGAGGCGAACCTCAAGGATCTCAGAATTCACTGTTGACCCCCTTCTTGGCGCGAGCGCAGAAGCGACACCACCGATGCAGGGGCATCGTGCACTTCGGCCTGAGCGCCCTTAGGGAGCACCACCAGCTTCAAGCCCAAATCGCTGATGGCGCGCATGAGGGTCTGGGAGCTGACGCCCTTGCCGTTTTCGAGAGCCGAGAGTGTGGCGTGGGAGGCACCGATGATCTCGGCGAACTCATCTTGGGTGTACCCCTTTTCCTTGCGGGTTTTCTGGAGAAACGACCCGAGCTGGTCAAGGCCGTACACATTGGTCCACTTCATCGTACATCTCCCATCGGATATCAATTTTTCTTGATATTAGCCGATATTGGGAAAATGTCAAATATTCTTGATAGATTGGAAAACGAGGTGATTGTCAAATATTTTTGACAGTTAGCCCTTGAGCAGGTCGCCCAGGCCCTCGTTGAAGCCCTCGGCGAAGGCGCTGGGGATGACGACGGTGCCCTTGCCCTCGCGCAGCGACTCGTTCGGCAGGTGCATGGTGCGCAGGCGCGCCACGGCCTCATGGTCGCCGATGAGCTCTTCCATTTCGTCCAAGATCTCGTAGATGTCGTGCTCCGCCTCCATGAGGATGATGCGGGCCTTCTTGCGTTGCTCGGCCTGGGCCTCCAAGCTCATGGCCTCTTGCAGCTCCTTCGGCAGCAGAATGTCGCGCACCTCCACCGAAAGCACGGTCACGCCCCAGGGCGCCACCTTCTCCTCCAGCACCCGTTTGAGCTCCCGATCCAGCTGCTCGCGACGGATGGCCACCTCGGCGGCGCTCGCCCGCCCGATGGCGTCGCGCAGGGCCGTCTGGGCGGCCATCTCCACAGCACGGGTGAAGTCGCCCACCTCGGTGCAGGCCGCGGCGGCGTCCCACACGTGCCAGAACAGCACGGCGTCCACGTTCATGGGCACGAGATCGGCCGTCAGCGTCTCCTCGGCGTAGAAGGTGGTCACCCGGGTGCGCGTGTCCACCCGCATGGTGTTCGATTCGATGACGGGGATAGTCCAGAACAGCCCCGGCCCCGACACGCGGTTGAAGCGCCCGAGGCGCAGCACCACCACGCGCTCCCACTGCTGGGCGACATGGCAGCAGCCGATGGCGAGCAGCGCCGCGAGGGCCGCCACCACGATGACCTCCAACGTCACACGGCCGACCGTAAGCCAGCCGATGCCCAGCACCGCAGCGAGCACCGCGACGAACAGCACGGCGGAGAACAGCAGCACGCCCGTCGAGGACGCACGCTCCCCCACCACCTCCGTGGCCGCATCGGGCGCCACGCGGAACCGGCGCTCGCCGGAAGACTTCTCCTTGCGGGACATTTAGGCTCCCTTCTCGGCCCGGGCTCCGGGCTTCTCGAAATCGATGATGCGGGCAGACACCTCGCCGCGCTCGCGGGCCTCATCGTACTTCAGGCGCTTGATCTTTCGGCTCATGGCGCGCTCGATGTCATCTAGCCCCATGCCCAGCTCGCGGCACGACGCGATGCACTCGTCTAGCACCGCATCGGCCTCACCCTCCCCTTCCGCACCCATCTTCGCACCCAAATCGGTCACGAACACGCCACGACCCCGCGTCGATTCCAGGTACCCGTCGGACACGAGGCTCAGGTAGGCCTTGTTCACCGTGTTGTAGTTGATGGAGATCTCCGAAGCCAGGCCGCGCACCGTGGGCAGCTTGTCGCCGGGCGCCAGGGTGCCGTCGTTGATGAGGTAGGCGATGCGGTTGCGCAGCTGCACCCACAGGGGCAAGTCGCTTGTCGGATCAACTTCGAAGGGAAACATGGACGACCTTTCTCTCAAGGACTAGAAGGGAACGGAAACAACGGGCAGCATCCCGGCCGCCACTACGACCGCGCGCAAACAGGCGCCGCCAACAAGAACGCAACCGGCGCTGGCGAGCAACGCGCGCGAGGCGAGAGACGCCTCGGCGACGTCCTTACTCGCATTGCAACGCGCGAGGACAGCCTCTATCGCAAAAGGAGCAACAAGGCCAACGAGCACAAGGCCGCCCCAGAACGGCAGAGAGCACGCACCGTTCAATACGGAGGCCACCGATGCCAACGCGGCCGCATCGGTAGGCGTTGCCCCCGAGGAAGCCGAGCCGCCGTGTTCCAGCCACGCTGCACCGAGCCACAGCGCCACGACGACCGCCTCCAGGGCAAGGAGAACCATATCGGCGCGAACGACTTGCCGCATCGTTCGGCCGAAAACCGTCGCCATTCCCGAAAATACTGCCACCATGCCCACAAGCGCCACTCCGCACGAGAGAGCCGAGATCGCGAACAGCCCCGGCAGCCACGGGCCGAACCACAACGGCACCGACGGCATACCCGACAGCAACAGTCCCGTATAGATCACCGCGACGAAAGACACCGCCGCAAGCAAGACAGCGAGCGCTCTGAATAGAGGCAGAGACACCGACGGCACCCCGAGCCACACAAGAAGCATGGCTGCCGCCAACGTGCCACAAAGCAAAAGTGCCCAGAATCCTACGACCAGATAATTCGAAGGGGATGAAACCGCCAGCAAAAGGATGCGATCGAGGCGCCCCACATCAGCCGCAAGGCACAGGGCCCCCAGCACTAAGACTACCAGCGAGGCCACGAGTATCGGCACGAACAGTCGGCGATAGGCAGCGCTTCCGTTGTCTCTGAAGCGCACAACCACTCCGCGGCTCACGGCTCTCTCGTCAGCGAGGAGCATCAGCACTGCGGCAATCAAGAGCGCGCCCGCCCCTGTCCCTCCCAGAAAGAGGTAAGCAACCACCAGTTCGCTGAACACGACTCCTCCTCTTGCCCTAGACAATGCCTACGGAACCCACCGACCCCGCATTCCGGCGTTAAGATTATCATAAGACAATCGAAGAAGCGATGCGTCCGTCAGGAAAGATTCAGGGAGAGCAGCACCAAGAATTTCGAGTTGTTAGACATCCAACGCGCTCGCAGGTGATTGCCTGCTTCCATCTTGTCTTCTCATATATCGTATTTTATTACTTTTCTTACACATTTTGTTCTGCCACAGTTTTTGAGCGAACCATCGCGCGTACCTAAAGTCTAACAACTCGAAAAAACAGCCCGAATCCGACGGCAAGCTTTTCCGAGAAGGCCTTCGTTCCCGATTCGCACGGTTAATTCACGTTGAAATCGCGCCGCTTTTGCGTCGGCTACAGCAACACCTTCACGCCGAAGTAGGCGAGCACCACCAAACCCACGATGATGCGGTAGACGCCGAACGCCGTGAAGTCGTTCTTCTTGATGTAGCCCATGAGGAACTTGATGGAGATCACCGACACCACGAATGCCGTCACGATGCCCACCACGAGCACGGCGATCTCGGTGGCCGTCATGGCCAGACCCACGGCCATCAGATACTTGATGAGCTTCAGCACGCCCCAGCCGAACATGACGGGAATCGCGAGAAAGAACGTGAACTCCGCCGCCGCCGTGCGCGAGCAGCCGCAGAGCATGCCGCCGATGATGGTGGAGCCCGAGCGCGACGTGCCGGGGATGATGGCGAGCATTTGGAAGCAGCCGATCTTCAGCGACGTCTTCCAGTCGATCTCGTCCACGGTGCGCACGCGGAACAGGGCCATCTCGGCGTCGTCGCCATCGTCGCCCGGACCCACCTCGGGCACGGGACGCGCATGGGCGCCGCGGGGACGCCGGGGGGCGCGACTGGCCAGATAGGCTGCCTCGCGCCGACGGTTGCGACGCTCCAGCAGGATGAACACGACGCCGTAGACGATAAGGGCGATGGCCACCGTCCACGCGTTGTAGAAGTACTCGTTGAAGAAGTCGTCCAGCGTAAGTCCGATGGCCGCCGCCGGGATGCAGCCGATGGCCACCATGCCCCACAGCCGCCACGTGCCGCGCTTCTCGGCCGACGTCTTCTTCGGCGAGAACGGGTTCAGCTTATGGAAGTACAGGATGAGCACGGCCATGATGGCGCCCAGTTGGATGACCACTAAGAACAGCTCCAGGAACTCCGCCGACACGTTCAGCTTCACGAACTCGTCCACGAGAATCATGTGGCCCGTGGAAGAGATGGGCAGCCATTCGGTGATGCCCTCCACGACGCCGATGAAGAACGCCTTCAGAACTTCGATGAACATGTCCACAGAAACTGCCTCCGTACGATTTGCTTGTCTGTCGGCCCAAGCGGCGAGCGGCAACCCAGGCCAGAGCGCGCCGCCAACACGAGGAAAAGCGCACAAGGGGCACTCCCTCTTTCGAGCCTCGGAAATGCTATCACGGCACTGCGAATCGTCAGGATTCCTACGGAGAAAGTCCACGTTTGTCACTTTGGTCTACCGAGGCGCCGGCCAGCCCAGCGTTCGCAGCGCGCGACACAACCCGTCGTGTCGCGCGTGCCGCCCATTCCACCATGGCTTGTGCACGTAGCCGATTTCATGTCAGATACAACATAGCAAGCAGGTTCGTTTTCCCTGCTCAAATCCTCTTTTCGAAAGCAACGATGCGCCAACGAACACCAAGCATCGTGGTAATAAAACTATCGAAGATCGCACTTTTACCAACGATGTCAGTTCCATTGGGGTATCATGGGACACCCGCGAGAGACCGGAAGCGAAATGTTTTTCCGGCCCGGCAAACGCAGCTTTCAACTCAACAGGCCTCGCCCTCTTCCTGGCGCTCAGGCGCACTGCGGCACAACCCGCGGCGCACGGACGTCCTTGCCTCATCACGGATGCGCCCACCAACCGAAGGGTCTCCCCCTTCCGACAAAAGGATACTATCATGCTGAAAGCTGCCCACCCCGGCGGTCTGATCCCGCCCATCCTCCATCCCTCCCCGCTCAACCGCGAAAACACCGGCGAGCGCACCGACCGGACGGGCGCGCTCCTGTTCGCAGGCGCCGTGGCTTCCTTCGGGCTAGCTCTCGTGCTCATCGGCGCTGCCGTTTCGTTCGCCGCCGGAGCGCCAGCGCCGGCGAACCTCGACCAGTCGACCCTCGTGTTCGGATCCTTGGCAGCGGCCTGCGCCCTGGCGGCACTCGGCATGATGCTGGCCTTGCGGGAGAGAAGCCTGCGCACGCAGCAAATGCGCCGCGTCACCCGTGCCGAGCAGATCCAGGGAGAGCTGGACAGTCTGGGCCTCACGCCCAAGGAGATGCCCATTGCCAAGCTCATCCTGCAGCATCAAAGCTATGCGACCATCGCCGCCGAGCGGCACCTGGCCGTGCGCACGGTGCAATTCCATGCCACGAATATCTTCCGGAAGGCCTATGTCAGCAATCGGCGCGATTTCGAGCGTGTCATCCTGGCCGACGAGCGCAACGACGACCGGAGCGACGGCGGCCGTCGCGACACTCCCTGCTGCCGCAGCAACCAAACGACACCGCCCGACGGCCGAGGCGCCGCGCGCCCCGGATGCGCCCTCTGCGGCCAAAATACCTGCTTGCCCGGGGGCGGCTCCGACAACCCGGCGACGGGCCTCCCCGCGCAAAACCCTGGCAGCGAGCAAGAGCGCGGAGATCCCGACCGTCCCGCTGGCAGCCCCACGACCCTCCGCAGCAGGGCGGCCCTGCGCCACGGCAGGCAGGAGGGAGGACGGCCATAGCCAGCGCCGTTCGCTAGCGCGCCCGCACATCTGGTAGGCGGCGCCGGCACTCGCAGGCGCGTCCGCGAGAGGTCATCATTGGGGAAACAGGCGCCCGCGCGCCGCCTTCGTCGTGGTGCCCGCGTGCTACCGTGAACCCATGAGCAACTTCGCCGACATAGCGTGCCCTGCATCGCCGCAACTCGAAAGCGCAACGACCGCCTCCCCTGACGGCCGCCCGAAAGACTCGGCAACATTTGCGGGAAGCCGCTCTCGAAAGACGCCCGACGTCCCCGAAGGCGAGATGCACGGCCACGGCTCCGGCGGCCCCAAGGACGTCTGGGCGCACAACGTGGAAGCCACCGCGTCCCTCCTCATCGCCTTCGGCACCCTCATCACCACCTGCAGCGCCCAGGGCCTTTTCATCCCCTCGCCCGCTAGTCGGTGGATTCTCGAGTACCTCGTTCCCTTCCAGCTGCCGATTTTCTACTTCTGCCTGGGCTTTCTCTACCAGCGATACCGTACGACGCGCACCCCTCGCGCCTGGGGCCAGAACCTCCGCCGCGAGCTGGCGCTCATGGGCATCCCCTTCGTGGCGTTCACCGTACTCGTACTGCTCACAAACTCGATCGTCGGCGCGAAGCCGCCTCTGTCGGTCGCCGATCTCCTCCGCGCGCTCTTCATCGAGCCCGTCATTCCCGTCGGCTACTTCTATACCTGCCTCATCATTTACGCCATCACCCCCACCGTGAAGAGCCGCCGCAACGCCAGCGGCCTCCTGTTCGCCGCCGTCGCAGCGAAAGCGGCCATCGTGGCGCTCGCTTCGCTGCCCGCCACCGCCGAGATGGCCACGCGCCTCCCCTACGCCGTCACCTCCGTGGCCGAGAACTGGATCTGGGTCGCCGGCGGCATGGCCATGGCGCTCTACCGGGGCCTGCCCCTCGTGCGCGGATCCGAGAAGGCCTGGGCCCTCGGCGCCCTGTGGGTGGCCACCAGCGTGATCGCCTTCTACGCCGGCTGGACCGGCGAGACGTCCCACGCCGTTCTGGACGCGCTCGGCGTGCTGTGGGCGACCTCCCTGTTCTCCACCGTGTTCCGCAGCGGGCGGCAGAACCGCTTCTACGACTTCGTGACCCGCTACACCATGGCCATCTGGCTCTTCCACGGCATCTGCCTCGCCCTGTACTTCCATCTTTGGAAGGCGGCCGGCATCTCCGTCACAGCAGCACCGTGGATGGCGGCCGTGGGGGCGGCGCTCGTCTGCTACGGCATGCCGGTGCTGATCATGGCCGTCCTTTCGCGCCTTGGGAAGGCCGGCATCATCGTGTATCCGGCCCGCTATCTGCCGCCCGCGCCGGCCACCATGCTCCGGAAGACGCCGCACTAACGTATACTAGGGCCCATGAACAAGTCGCAAACATCTTTCCTGGCGGGGGGCGACCCGTATCTGGCGCCGTTCTCGTCTATGACCGACGGGCAGCTGCGCGACCCCAAGCAGCTCGTGGGCCTGGCCCGCGCCATCGACCCGGAGGGCGCGCCGGAGCGCTTGGCGTCGGGCCTGTTCGTCGCTGAGTCCGTGAACGTCATCGACCGCGCCCTTAACGCCGGGTGCGTCCCCTTCGCCGTGCTCACCGATGCGCGCTGGCTCGCCGCCTCCGAAGTGCTCTTGGAAAAGGTGCACACGGCCAATCCGGCCGCCCCCGTGGCCGTGGTCTCCTCGGAGGAGATGCGCTCCATCACCGGCTACGAGGTGACCCGCGGGCCCTTGGCCGCCTTTCACCGGCCGCCCGAGCCCGACCTGGCCGCCCTGCTTACTGGCGCCCACCGCGTCGCCGTGCTGGAGGACGTCACGAACTACACCAACATCGGGGCCATCTTCCGCAGCGCCGCCGCCCTCGGCATCGATGCGGTGCTGCTCACGCCGGCCTGCCATGACCCGCTGTTTCGCCGCGCGTCGCGCGTTTCCATGGGTACGGTGTTCCAAGTGCCCTGGGCCCGCATCGGCAGCGCGCGCGATTGGGCGTGCGAGGGCGTGGCGCGCCTGCGCGACGCCGGCTTTGTCACAGCCGCCCTGGCCCTGGCCGACGACGCGCTTTCCATCGCCGATACGCGCCTGAAGGCGACCGACAAGCTGGCCCTCGTACTGGGCACGGAAGGCGACGGCCTGGCCGCCTCCACCATCGCCGCCTGCGACTGGACCGTGCGCATCCCCATGCACCACGGGGTCGATTCCCTGAACGTCGCCGCCGCCAGCGCCGTCGCCTTCTGGGAAACCCGCCGGGAAGGCTAGCGTCGCGCAGCCACATCCCGTAGCTGGGAAGACTAGCGTCGCGCAGCCTCATCCCGTAGGGGCTGACCTTGGTCAGCCCTCATCAGGCAAGGTTATCCCTCTTGTGAGGGGCGACTGAGGTAGCCCCCTACGGATGGAGCGGAAGCTCGGCCCCCTACGAGCCGGTCGGAAGTCCCATGGCGTTCGCGATCGCCATCGTCACGCCCACGGCTATCACGCCCACGACAACCAGCGCGATGCCCAAGATTCGCAAACGAGCTCCCTGCAGAAGGCGAAGCCTCGGAGCCGCCCGACGTAAAACGCGGACGTCGGTCAAAATGAAAAGAAAGCCCGTGAAGAACGGAATACCGAACGTCCAATACTGAAAGGCGAGCAGCCAGAACGGCCAGGTGGCGTAACGTTCGTCGGGCGTGAACGGCATTGCGATGAGAACTGCCATGAACAGCAGCCACACCACCAAGAGGGCGACATCGACCACGAGCCCTGCCGTCTCACCGGAGGAGAGCGTCGAGAAAGCACGCCTTACCCGAGAAACGACTACGCCATGCGGTCTGTCATCGATCGGAGCTGCGGCACTCACCGCCGTCGCGGCCCAATCCGCAGGGGAAACCCGACCCGCGCCGGCGACCTGGGTCACAACGACACCCCGGTCTGCAGGAGAAGCCCCGGCTGGGGCGAGCGCCGCGAGGAACGCCGCCTTCAGGTCGCGCACCGTCTGGAAGCGGGCCGCCGGATCAAAGGCGCAGGCGCGCTGGAGCACGGGGCGCAGCGCGAAAGGCACTTCCGGCCCCGCGAATCCCGCCGCAGCCACCGACGGCGACGGATCGCGCTCGGCCAGCAGGTAGTAGAGCAGCATTCCCAGCGCGTACACGTCGCTGCGCTCGTCGGTCTGCCCGTAGCCGAACTGCTCGGGCGGCGCGTAGCAGCGCGTGCCGAAATGAGCCGTGTCCCCCGCAGCCCCCTCGCGAAAAGCCCTGGCAATGCCGAAGTCGATGATCGTGAGACCCGCATCGCTCACCACGATGTTCGATGGCTTCAAATCGCGATGGATCAAAGGCGGCGAGAACTGCTCGTGCAATTCCATCACCCCGTCGCAAAGGAGTGGAAACCACTGCGCCGCCAGGGCGACCGATCCGTCGCGTTCGTACACCTCGTCCCGCAGCGCGCGTCCCTGGATGTATTCCATGACCACCACCAGCTCGTTGCCAGTGGTATGAACATCGTAGATGCGCGGCAAATGTCGGAAGCGACGCCCGGCGCGCTGCGCTTGGAACAAGTGGCCGTAGGCATCCCCCATGGCCGCATCAACCGCGATGCGCTTGCGAACGAACGGTCCGAGCTCCGCCGCGTTGGCCCCCACAAAGTACACCACCTCGGTCGTCTCGTGGGGCGCCGTCTTCAATACCTCATCGACGCGATAGCACACGTCGCGGGCAAGGGCGTCAAGGTATGCGGCAAGAGGGTCGTTTTCCATAAATGCCATGGTACCAAAGTTAGCTAATGGTCGCCTCGCCGAACCGGTAAAGCTCCTCCTCAGTCTTCTGCAGCGTATAGCCATGGCTGATGGCGAAGATGACAATGGCATCTCGCCGATTCTTGCAATACAGCTCGTTGGCGCCTCCCGCCTGCAAAAGACGGTTCGTCTCGCGCAACGAGCATCCCATAGCGAAGGCAAGTTTCAGCAAGTTATCCCGCGAGGCGCGCCGAGCGCCGGTGAAAATCTGGTAGCCGAAGGTCTCGTTGATACCGGCCTCTCTCACCACCACTGAGCGCTTCAGCCCCTTCTCTAGCAGAAGGGCGTCCAGGTACTCCGCCAAGCTGCGCTCGCCCACCTCGCGCCGTTTGATGAACGCCCGCGGATCCGGCGCGTCCAAGAGCTCGGCCAGCATATCCTCTGTCAGCGGTTCCTCCACGCGCTTCTTTCTCCTTCGACCCATATCACGAAGCCCCTATTGTAGCGCCTCGAGCGCCCGCCTTCGGAGACGGGCGCCCGAGACGTGCGCCATCAGGCACGCTAGCTCAGCGAGAACGTCTGCTCGGCCAAGACGGCGTCGCTGAAGCTCAAAAGCTCCTCGACCTCAACCGTGATGTCGCTCATGTCCTCCAGGGCGTAGCCCATCTCCACCGTCGTAGAGGAACCAGGCTTCACATCGCTCGAGTACTTCTCGGAATCCCAATCGCTGCCGATGGCTGTGCCCAGCTCAACGCCGTTTTGGAACACTTTGGGATAAAGCGCCACCATGAAGCTGGTCGCCTCGTCGGAATTGTTCGTGAAGGTGTAGGTCACCACGACAGCCGGATTTCCCTGATAGTCCTCGGTCACGCGGCAGCCGTCGATGGTGACGCCGTAAGCGGCCTGCGTCGCCTCGCTCTGCTCGGCCGCCTGGGGCTCGGCCGCAGATCCGGAATCTCCGGCCGCTACGCCTTGCGCCGTCGCCGTATCAAGCCCGCTCTCCTCCATGGCCTGGTCGAGGGCGGCGCTGAAGGCGCTCTGCATCACGAGCACAAGGATGAAGGCGATCACAGACAGTACGAGGCCGGCGACGCCTAAGCCCTTACCGCTCTTTTTCCCTTTCGAAATGCCCACCAACCCGACGATGGCGAAGACGATGCCGAGGATGGCCAAAAGGAAGGAGAGGTTGTTGATGATCGGCAGAATCGAAGTGACCAGTGCCACGATTCCCAATACGAGAGAAGCCACGGCCATGGCCGAGCGAGGTTGCGTTTCCATAGATGATTCCCTTCTTCTAAACGCGCTATTCCTAACGGACAAGGAAGAAGGGTATCCGTTCTCGTTAACCGTTTCATTAGCTGCCAGCTAAGGCGACGGCAATTTTTCCCTAGCTCAGATCGACCTTGGCGCGCACGAGGTAGGCGGACAAGGCGACGCCGCCCGCGGCCACGGCAAGGTTCACCACCGTCTGCATGACGGACACCGTGCCGAGCATGAACGATGCCGTGCCCGTGTCGCCCATCATGGCCAGCACGCCAACGATAGAGAACAGAAGAGAGATCACCCAGCCAATTCCCACATACAGCGCCACGGCCGCGGCCACCTTATGCCGCCGCGCCCACCATGCGCCCAGCGTCAGCGAGAGGAACGCCAGCCCCACGGTGTAGGCGGCGGACACGAGCGCGTTCGCCACGCCTATGACCGACGAGGCCACACCACCGCTGCCCGTCAGCGCCGACCAACCGCCCAAAAGCGACAGCACCACCGACACCATGTCCCCATCGCCGTCGGAGATCGCGAGCACGGCCAATGAGGCGAGCGCGCAGGCCGCAAGCGTAAACACCGCCGCCAGCAGGAAGGCGGCGCAGAATTTCGCCGTCACCAGCGCGCCCGTGCGCACCGGCAGCGTGAGCGTGAGATAGCCCTCGTCGGTGAACATCGTGCGATAGAAGCGCATGGCGATGAACACGTAGACCGCCACGAGGCTGGCCCACACGAGAAAGGCGCAGAACAGCGCCGCCATCACGAGCACCACGGTCAGGTTGGAAGCGGCCGACGCCTCGTTGACATAACGGGAGGCGAATCCCGCCGCGCGGCTCACGGCGTCGGTGGCCTCGATGCAGCCGATGCCCACCACGCCAGCGACGACCATAATGGCCAGCATGATGGCCGCAGGCTTCACAAGCGCCCGCATTTCCTGGGCGAAGAGCTTTCCTAGCATCGGAACTCCTCTCGGAAGAACGCGTCCAGCGTCGTGCCCTTCCCCTGGGTCACATAGGCCACGGGCGCGTGCAGAAGCATCTGGCCATAGCGCAGCAGGATGAAGTCGTCCAGAAACGCCTCCACGTCGCGCACGAGGTGGGTGGAAAGGATGATGGACGACTGCGGCCGATAGGCGCGAATAACCGTTTGCAGGATGTAATCGCGGGCCGCCGGATCCACGCCGCCGATGGGCTCGTCCAAAAGATACAGCGCCGCGTGACGGGCCATGACGAGCGTGAGCTGCACCTTCTCAACGGTGCCCTTGGAAAGCGCCGCGCACGGGGCGCCCTCGGAAACGCCGAGCCGAGCAAGCATGTCCCGGGCCAAGGCGGCGTCGAAGTCCTCGTAGAAGTCGGCGAAGAAGGCGATCATCTCGCGCACGCGCATGGAACGGGAGAAGTAGGGCCGCTCGGGCAGGTAGGAGACGAGCGCCTTCGATTCCGGGCCTACCTCATAGCCCGCCACGCGAATGTCGCCCGCCGTCGGATGGGCCACGCCGGCGATCATCTTCAGCAGCGTGGTCTTGCCCGAGCCGTTCGGGCCGAGCAGCCCTACGATGCGGCCGGCGGCCAAGCTGACAGTAAAGCGGTCGAGCGCCACCGTGGCGCCATAGCGCTTAGTGAGGTCGCGGCACTCGAGCAAGGGCGGCGGCGCGACTTCGGGGACAAAGGCATCCACGGGAAGCCTCCTCATCGTTCGGAATCACTGGCTCCATCCTAGCACGGACGCCAACGGCCAAGCGGGAACCCCATCGAATGAGCGAATCGCTCCCGCCGCATGGGCGCATGGACCTTCCCACCGCATGGACGCATGGACGAATCAGTCATGCAGCGCGTTTCCGAAGGCATCGACAATGCACCCTCTTGTTTTGAGAAAGAATTTCGAGTTGTTAGAGTTCGCGCGCAGAAAACCAGCCGCTCCAAATCAGCAATTCAGACAAAACCGCCATCAAAATGGCGAGATCGCCCTCTCATTCGCTCGACTAAGTCTAACAACTCGAAATTCTTGCCAAAAAGAGGGAGGCGCTTTGCTCCAAAAGCGAAAACCCTGGAAGCGCGCCGTCCCGCCCCCGTTAAACCCGCTCGAAGGCCCAGAGGTTGGCACATTGGGCGAGCACGCGCTGAACGTCCCAGGTGCGGGCGCTGTTGGCGGGGCTGTTGGGGTCGTGGATGACCAGCTCGCCGTTGTCGGCCACGCCGGCCACCACGAGAAAGTGTCCCGTGTCCGTGAAGTCGCCGGGGCGCACGCTGCAGATGACGGGATGCCCCTCAGCGAGCTCCGCCGCAAGACGCCCCGCGTCCGCCGGCACCTCATGGGAGGAAAGACCCAGCTCGGCCGCGCCGTCGGTCATGAGGCGCCAGGCGGTGAGTCCCCCCTCCACATAGCCGCCGGCCTCGCTGAAGGCGGCCATGGCGGCGGGATCCTTGTCGGTCTTCCCCGTCAGCGCGATGTAGACCATGGCCAGGCTCGTCGGCCCGCAGCCGGCCTCCCGCACCGTGGTACCGGCATAGGGCGCATCGCGGTACTGGGGATCGGTCTGGTAGAGGAAGGGCAGATGGCCGCCGCGCCACTCGTCACGCGGGGTGCTGGCAGGATCGTCCGCCTCGTCCGCGCCCGCGGCGGCCGGAGCGGTATCCGCCGTGGGCGAGGCGATGCCCGGTCCCGTAAGCCCCAGCCCTTCGACGTACAGGTTCGCCATTTGAAAGATAGCGACCAGCACGAAAATGGAGAGCGCCGCCACGCTCAGCACCGACCACAGATGCCAGCGCCGTCGCCCAATGCGGCGGCCACGCGCGGCGCGGCCCGTGCGGGCCAGACCGCCCAGCATGGCCCTCACCACGCCCGGCACGGCAGCCGAAGCCGCGAACGCCCGCGCCGACCCGCGAGACGGCCGCCGCTGCGGCGATGCACCCTGGGCGGTTTTCGAACCCGCGCTACGAGCCGACCGACTCCCCGCGCCCTGCGGCCGCGCCCAAGCGTCCCGCCCGTAGGGATTGGGGGCAACCCTCGAAGCACCCGAAGAGCCCGAAGCGCCCGCCCTTCCGGCGCAGCTTAAGGGCGCGTCCCCTTCGTACAAGTTTCCCTCGTCGAAACGGTAGGCAGCAGTGTCCATAAATCTCTCCTTACGTTGCACCTCCACCTTACCGACGAGCCGGCTTACGCGTCCCATAGCGAAATCTGACATTTCCGGCAGGGCACCTTAGCTTTTCCTGAAGCTGTCACGGGATGGCACGCCTGTTGGCAAAACCCGGGGCGAATCGCGTACAATAGCCCTTATGGAAAAACGCGCGCACATACTGGTGGTGGACGACGAGCAGGCCATCGCCGATCTGGTTGTCAACCTGCTCGTGGCCGAGGGCATGGACGCGCTGGCCTGCTACAGCGGACAGGCGGCCTTGGACATGCTCGCCCGCACGCCGTTCGACCTGGCCATCGTGGATATCATGATGCCGGGCATCGACGGCTTCGAACTCTGCGTTCGCATGCGCCAGATGCGGGACATTCCCGTCATCTTCCTCTCGGCGAAAGACGAGGAGGCCGACCAAGTCGTCGGCTTCACCCTGGGCGCCGAGGACTACGTCACCAAGCCCTTCCGGCCCCGCGAATTGGTGGCCCGCGTGAAAGCGCGCCTACGCCGACGCCAAGCAGCGCCCCAGGCTTCCTCGACCCTGCTTTCCGCCGGCGCCATCGAGGTGGACTTGCGCACACATCTAGCCACGCTCCACGGCGAGCCTTTGCACCTCACCCCCAAGGAGTTCGCCATTCTGGCGATTCTGGCCCAGTCGGTCGGCTCACCGGTCTCGGCGGCCGATCTGTTCGAAGGGGCCTGGCACGAGCGCTTCGACGACGCGGCGGCCAACACGGTCATGGTGCACATCCGCCGCCTGCGCAAGAAGCTCGCCGATATCGACGCTTCCACGACGTTCATCGAAACCGCCTGGGGCGTCGGCTACAAGCTGCGCGGTGCGCCCGGCGACACCGGCCATGGCGCTTAAAAGCGAGCAGGCCCGCGTCCTGCGCCGGCGCGTGCTCGGCGGCCTCATTCGCAACCTGCTGCTGTTCAGCGGGGCCTTCGCCCTGGCCTGCCTGGCCATCGAGACCTTCATGGTGCCTTCGATCGCGAACTGGGTAGCCGACTCAACCTCGTCCTGGCGCACCCTGAATTCCTCCGAGCAGTTCCAGCAGATCCTCACCGACCAGGGACTGCTCGACGATGCCAACCTCTTCGACCTCTGGGTCAACGAGGCCGTCGAGAGCGGCTACTCCAACGATGCGGGCACTATCGCCGAGGTTCAAGGCGAAGTGAACGAGATGGAAGACGCCCTGGCGGAGTATGCAAGCATGATGGCCGACTCGCCCGAGAACGCCGAGGCGGCCGCGGCCTACGCCAAGGAACGGGCTGAGAAGCTCGGGGCGGATGTGGCCGTCGCCTCGGGCACCAACGCCGCGGCCATCGGCGACACGAGCGCCTTCATCGATGACGTGGCGCCCCTCGATGCCGAGACCGACGGCGCCCCGGACGACAAGACCCTCTGGGCCGTTCCCCTCCTTCCCTATCAGACCATTCTGACGGCCGAGGGCATTTTCACCGACGAGGCGAGCGCCGCCCATGCCATGGCGGCGCTGCGCGTATCAGCATCCCTGCAGGAGCTGGGGCTTTCCCTGCCCGAGGCCCAAACGTTCATGCCGCCGGAGACCACGGTGGACGTGGCCACGCGGATTCTCGTCAGCGCCGCCGTCCTGGGCTACGATCAGCCAACGTTAAACGACCTTCTGCAAAGCGCCTTTCGCCAATCCCAGGAGCAGGCCTACAGCGCCTGGCTTGACCTGACCTCCGCCGAAGAGGCGCGGGCGCTGGGCGTCTCCGACGACCACCCCGTCTGGCAAGTCCAGTACGGCGAGGACGGCGTCTACCGCATGCGCGACGTCGCCACCTACACGTTCGTCAAGTCGTTCAAGCTCCCGCTGGCTCTACTCGTCTTCGTGGCCGGCTGGCTCGTCATCATCCTGCGGGCCCTGAACCGGTCGCTGCGCTACTTCGACGAGCTGTCCGGGGCCGTGGGCCGCTTGCTCGCCGACAAGGACGCCCCCATCGAGCTGCCGGCCGATCTGTCCATCGCCCGCAACGAGCTGGCGGTTATCCGCTCGCAGTCGCTGGCCGACGAGCGCGCCGCCCACGCCGCCGAGCAGCGCAAGAACGAGCTGGTGGCTTACTTGGCCCACGACATCCGCACGCCGCTCACCTCGGTGCTCGGTTACCTAGACCTGCTGCACGAGACAACCGATCTGCCCCGTGAAACCCTGCGCAAGTACGCCGACATCGCCTATTCGAAGGCCGAGCGCCTCGAAAGCCTCATCAACGAGTTCTTCGAGATCACCCGCTACAACCTGTCAGCCATTCCCATCGAGCGGGAGACTGTGGGAGTGCGCCTGTTCTGCCAGCAGGTGGCCGAGGCGTTCTTCCCCGAGGCCGCCGCCCGCAACATCCGCATCACCGTGGACGCCGCCGGCGCCGGCCAGTTCTTCATCGACCCGGACAAGCTCGCCCGGGCGCTGGGCAACGTGCTGCGCAACGCCGTGGCCTACGCCGACGCGAACTCCGTCATCGCCATCGCCGCGCGCCAGGACGCCCGCACGACCACCATCACCGTAGCCAACCGCGGACGCGAGATATCCGACGCCCATCTGGAGACCATCTTCGAGAAGTTCTACCGCGAAGACGGGGCGCGCTCGTCGAAGAAGGGCGGTGCGGGGCTGGGGCTCGCCATTGCCAGGGAAATCGTCGTGGCGCACCACGGCGACATCGAGGCGGCAAGCGAGCGCGGCGTCACCGTGTTCACCCTGCGCATTCCCACCCAGGGGGAGGAGATTGAAGGAGCAGCCGCCGCGCCGCGCCAAGGTACCTCTCCGTTAAATCCTCGTAACGCTCGCCATGGACAGGTTCCCGCGCGTAAGACGGTACGCGATAATGATGCGACACCCCGGCGGCGCGGCCTGTCCCGCTAGCTTCAAAACCAAAGCGAGCGTCAGCCCGAAGCGCCGTTTTCCTACTCAGCGAACACCCAAGGAGGCACCATTGAACCCCATCCGCATCGGCATTCTCGGCTATGGCAATCTCGGCCGCGGCATTGAACTGGCCGTCGCCGCCAACGACGATATGGAACTGGTGGGCGTGTTCACCCGCCGCGACCCGGCCACCGTGCATCCGCTCGGCGAGAACGTCGCCGTCTGGCCCGCCACGGAGCTGGCCGCCCATACCGACGACATCGACGTGCTCATGCTCGCCGGCGGCTCCGCCACCGACCTGCCCGAGCAGACCCCGGCAGCCGCTGCGCTCTACAACGTGGTCGACTCCTTCGACACCCATGCCAACATCCCGGCGCACTTCGCCGCCGTCGATGCGGTGGCCCGCGAGACGGGGCACGTGGCCGTCATCTCGGTGGGCTGGGATCCGGGCATGTTCTCGGTCTCGCGCGTTTACGCCAACGCCATCATGCCCAACGGCGCCGACTACACCTTCTGGGGCCGCGGCGTCTCCCAGGGGCACTCCGACGCCATCCGCCGCATCCCCGGCGTGGTGGACGCCCGCCAGTACACGGTGCCCGTGCCCGAGGCGCTGGAGGCCGTGCGCTCCGGTGCCAACCCGGAGCTGACCACGCGTCAGAAGCACACCCGCGAGTGCTTCGTCGTGGCCGAAGAGGGTGCCGATACGGCTGCCATCGAAGAGGCCATCGTCACGATGCCGAACTACTTCGCCGACTACGACACCACGGTCACCTTCATTTCTCAGGAAGAGCTCGACCGCGATCACGCCGGCATTCCCCACGGCGGCTCGGTCATCCGCACTGGCACCACGGGTGCCGCCGGCGAGAACACCCACGTGATCGAGTACTCGCTGAAGCTCGATTCCAACCCGGAGTTCACCGGCAGCGTGCTCGTCGCCTGCGCCCGCGCCTGCTGGCGCATGGCCTGCGCGGGCGAGACGGGCTGTCGCACCATCTTCGACATCGCGCCTGCGCTGCTCTCGCCCATGACCCCCGAGGAGCTCCGCGCGAAGATGCTGTAAGAGGTCCTTCCAGCAAATCTTCCTCTCAATTTGGGGACATATTTTCGAGTTGTTAGACTTCCACATCCTGCAAAGCAAAAGAAAAGGGCTCGACACGAGTCCTTTTCTTGCTTTTCGGCCTCTTTTCAGCCTGTTTTTCAACCCCAGCTCACCAAGCCGCTCCCAGCCATGTCTAACAAATCGAAATTCTGCGACCAGAACGGCAACGAGATTGCTCCGGGCAAAAAAGGAGCGGCAGAAACCACTCCTAGAACTTCGCGAAGCGCTCTTGGCGTTGGCGGACCAACTCGTCGGGAGCAAGGTCGGCCAGCTCCTTGTAGGCGTCACGCACGTAATCGCGCACAGCAGCGACGGCCTCCTCCGGATTCTCGTGGGCCGGGCCCTCCCCTTCCGAAATGACCGCATCGATGATGCCGCATTCCAGCACCGAGGCGGCGTCCATCCGCATGGCCTCGGCGGCCTCGGGCGCGCGGGTGCGATCCTTCCACAGGATGGAGGCGAAGCCCTCCGGCGAGAGCACCGAGTACACCGCATGCTCCTGCATGGCCACGCGGTTGCCCACGGCCAGCGCCAAGGCGCCCCCGCTTCCGCCCTCGCCCAGAAGCACGCTCACCACCGGAACGGTAAGGCCCGCCATGGCCACCAGATTGTCGGCGATGGCGTTGCCCTGGCCGCGCTCCTCGGCCTCGGTGCCGCAGAAGGCGCCCTGGGTGTCCACCAAACAGAGAATCGGCCGGCCGAACTTCTCCGCCTCGCGCATGAGGCGCAGCGACTTGCGGTAGCCCTCGGGCTGGGGGCATCCGAAGTTGCGGGCCACGCGGTCGGCCAAGTTCACGCCCTTCTCCTGGGCAATGACCGTCACGGGATGCCCCGAGATCCACCCGATGCCGGCGAGGATGGCCCCGTCGTCGGCGAAGGCGCGGTCGCCGTGCAGCTCGATGAAGCCCTCCACGATGCCGTCGAGGTAGCGTCGGGCCGTGGGACGGCGCACGTTGCGGGCGATCTGCACGGACTCCCAGGCGCTGCCCGAAGCGGCCTCGCAGCTCACCCCGGACTTGCGGGCCTCGCGCCGGGCATGGCGCTCCAGCTCGCGGCGGGACGCCTCCTCGGCTTCCTCGGGGGTTTCCGGGCGCCCGATGAGCTCGCCCACCACCGGCACTGACTCGGCCAGGCTGCGCCACAACCCCGCGGCCTCCTCGTCGCGGATGCGCTCGCCAACGGCTCGGGCCTCGGGCGCCACGTCCACCGAGCCGTAGGCGTCCGCGCCCACCGACAGCGCGTCCATGACGCTGTGGTAGGTGACGATGCGCCCCGGGTCGTCGGCCGGGGCGTGCAGGGCCAGAAGCTGGGCCAGCACGCTGCGCATCTGGGAGCGTTCCACGATGGCGTCGATAAGCCCGTGCTCGAGCGCGAACTCCGCCGTCTGGAAGCCCTCGGGCAGCTCCTGCTTGATGGTGTCGCGGATGACCCGCTGGCCGGCGAACCCGATGAGCGCGCCGGGCTCGGCCAAGACGATATCGCCCTGCATGGCGAACGACGCCGTCACGCCGCCGGTCGTGGGGTCGGTGAGCACGGTGATGAAGGGCAGACGGGCCGCCCCCAAACGCTCCACGGCGCAGGACACTTTCGCCATCTGCATGAGCGAGATGAGGCCCTCCTGCATGCGGGCGCCGCCGGAGGCGCAGAACACGACGACGGGCAGCCGCTCGGCGATGGCGCGATCGATCATCGCGGCCACCTTCTCGCCCACCACGTGTCCCATGGAGCCCATGAAGAAGCCGGACTCCATGACCCCTACGGCCAAAGGCAGCCCCGCGATGGTCGCGCGTCCCGTGCGCACCGCTTCCTCAAGGCCACTCTTCTCGCGCTGATCGGCGATCTTCTCCGGGTAGCCCGGGAAGTCCAGCGGGTTGGAGTCGGGCATGACCGCGTTCCACTCCTCGAACGAGCCGGCGTCCACCGTGGCGGCCAGGCGCTCGTCGGAGCGCAGGCGCTGCAGGGTGCCGCAAGCCGGGCAATAGCCGCCGAGCTCGATGATCTCCTCCTTGTCGAAGAAGAGCTTGCACTTGTGGCAGCGGCGCCAATGGGTGGGGCCCTCGTCGTCGTCCGCCACCCGAGCCGGCTCGTTTTCCCAGGGCGCCTCGGAGGGCGACGCCGCACCGAGCGCGGGCGCGACGCCGGCGGGCAGAAGCTCCACCCAACCGGTGCGCAGAGTGCCCTCGGTGGCCGGGGCGAACACGCGCAGGCCGCGCTTGGCGGCGTGACGTAGGAAATAGGCGTCCTCCGCGAGCGACGCCTTGGCGCTGTCGAGGAAGATGAGCGTCGCGCCGCAGGCCTTGGCCGCCGAGAGCACTGTGTAGATGTTGGCGGAAAGCGTGTCGGCGTCCACGTCGGCCGTGGTGCTGCCCAGGTTGTAGGTGGGCAGCATGCGCCGGGCGAAACCGTCCAGCGAGCGGTTGTCCACCGTGGCGAAGACCACATCGAGGCCCGCCTGCTCCATGGGCACCACGAAGGCCCGGGCGTTCTTGGCCGAAGCGATAACGAGGGCCCGGGGCTTCTCGGCGGTTCGCGCCGCATCGACGGCGAAGTCGTCGCCGATGGTGGACCGAACGTGCTCGGAGACGTCGGCCACCTTCTCCTCCGGGTCGCGATGGGCCGCGCCGGGGCGGGCCCCCACCAGGGCCGCCGCCGTATCCGGCAAGGTGCCGGCCGCCTCCACGATGGCGTCCAGAGCGTAGGAGACCGCCGACTTCAGCGAGCCGTCCTCGGGCGCCTCGGGGGCCGCAGAGCCGTCCTCAAACTCGGAGACGAAGTTCCCCGCCGTGTCGAAGCTGATGTACTTGGAAGCCGCTTTGGCCATGTCTACTCCTTGGGTGCGAGCACGTACTTCTGGGTGGCCGTGGCGCAGATCTCGCCGTCCACGGAGGCCTCCACCTCGGCCACCACGAGGCGTCGCGACGACTTCACGATGGTCGCGCGCAGCGTCACGGTGTCACCGGGGGCCACCTGGCGGCGGAACTTCGCTGCGTCTATGCCGGTGAGAAAGCCGATGCACCCGCGCAGCTCGGGCGCCTGAAGCACGGCGATGGAGGCGCACTGGGCGAGCGCCTCCATGATGATGACGCCGGGCAGCACCGGATGGTCGGGGAAGTGCCCGCGGAAGATATCCAGATCAGCCGGTACGTCCAGCTCGCCTTCGATGGAAGCGCCGGGCTCGATGGCCATAATGCGGCTCACCCACACGAACGGATCGCGATGGGGCAGAATCCCCTCGATGACCTCGCGCCCCCAGGGCAGCGGCGCCATCGCGTTCTCCTCAGTCATACGTTTCTCCTTGCAACATTCTTTCGATCCTCATCTCGCCTTCCGTAGGGGCCGACCTTGGTCGGCCCTCGTTCGCGAGGACGTCGACGCTTCGCGTCAGCCCCGCCGGACCGCGAGCCCAGGGCCGACCGAGGTCGGCCCCTACGAGAGGGTGAAGCTCCCTAACCTTTGTAGGGCGAGAAGGCCAGAGCGGCGTTGTGGCCGCCGAAGCCCAGCGAGGTCGACAGGGCCACCTTCTGCGGATAGTCGGTGACCGCCTCGGTGACCACGGCCACGGGGCAGTCCTCGGCGGCCTCGGCGAAGCCGGCCGTGGGGGGCACCGCGTCGCGCGCCACGGACAGGGCGCACACGATGGCCTCCACCGCGCCGGCGGCGCCGAGCATGTGGCCCGTGGTGCCCTTCACGGAGGTGACCGGCACCGAAGCGGCCGCTTCCACACCGCCCATCAGGTTCGCGAGCGCCTTCGACTCCGTGGCGTCGTTGGCCGGCGTGCCCGTGCCGTGGGCGTTCAGGTGCCCCAAATCGGCCGGGGTGAAGCCGCCCTCGACCAGAGCGGCGGCCATGGCAGCGGTGATGGCGGTGGCCTCCGGGTCGGGCGCGGTCATGTGATAGGCGTCGCCCGTGCTGCCGAAGCCGGTGATCTCGGCGATGGGCGCAGCGCCGCGGGCCAGAGCGCTTTCCAAAGACTCGATGACGAGCGCGCCGGCCCCCTCGCCGGCCACGAACCCGCCGCGGCGGGCGTCGAAGGGCAGCGAGGCCTCTTTGGGATCCTCGGCGCGGGTAAGGGCCGACAAATTCGTGAAGCCGGCGATGCAGATGGGGCTCACGGACTCCTCCGTGCCGCCCACGAGCGCCGCGTCGATGTAGCCGTGGCGGATGTCGCGCAGCGCCGTGCCGATGCAATGGGCGCCGGTGGCGCAGGCGGTCACCACGTTCAGGCACTCGCCGCGCATGCCGTAGCGGATGGCCAGGTTGCCCGCGGCGATGTTCCCGATCATCGTGGGAATGAACAGGGGGTTCACGCGCTTGGGGCCCTTCTCCTCCAAGGTGGCGAAGCTCTTCTGCAGCTCGTCGATGCCGCCGATGCCGGTGCCGAACACCACGGCGATGCGATCGCGGTTCTCGTCGGTCACTTCCAAGCCGGACTGGGCCAGCGCCTCGTCGGCCGCCACGATGGCGTACTGCACGAAGCGCTCGAAGCGGCGCGCCTCCTTCTTGGTCAGGCCGTGCTCGGTGCCATCGAAGTCGCGCACCTCGCCGGCGATGTGCACCTCGTACTCGCTCGTATCGAAGCGCTCGATGGGCGCGATGCAGCAGCCGCGCTCCATGAGCGTCTCCCACAGCGCCTCGGCGCCCACACCGGCCGGCGTCACCGCGCCCACGCCGGTGATGACGACGCGATGGGTGCCGTCGGGCCGCCGGGTCTGGATGCTCTCGTTCTCGCTCATAAAGACATTCCTCCGTCCACGCAGATGACCTGACCGGTAATATAGGACGCCTCGTCCGAGGCGAGGAAGCGCACCAAATGCGCGATGTCGTCCGGCTCGCCCAAGCGCCCGCTGCCGATGCGGCTCACGATAGCCTCGCGCTGGGCATCGGAGAGCGCATCGGTCATATCGGTGGCAATGAATCCCGGCGCCACGGCGTTGGCCGTGATGTTGCGGCGCGCAAGCTCCCGGGCGAGCGACTTCGTGAGCCCGATGACGCCGGCCTTGGAGGCGGCGTAGTTCACCTGGCCCGCGTTGCCGTACACGCCCACCACGCTGGACATGTTCACGATGCGACCCCAACGCTGCTTCATCATCAGCTTCGCGGCGGCGCGGCAGCAATGGAAGGTGCCCTTCAGGTTGATGTCGATGACGGCGTCGAAGTCGTCGTCGGACATGCGGGCGGCCAGGCCGTCGCGGGTGATGCCGGCGTTGTTCACGAGCACGTCCACCCGCCCGTTGGCCTCGGTCGCAGCGGCGATAAGCGCGTTGGCCTCCTCTTCTATGGCCACGTTGGCGGCCACGGCCAGGGTTTCCACACCGAACTCTTCGGCGATTTCGGCGGCTACCGCCTCGGCGGCGGGCAGGCTGCGCCCAGAAGAGCTGTTCACCACCACGTTCATGCCGGCGGCCGCCAGCTCGCGGGCCACGGCGCGTCCGATGCCGCGGGTGGAGCCGGTCACCACGGCGCAACGACGATTCTCTGATTCGGTCACATTTATTCCTTTCCGAATTCCTCGACGAAGGCGTCGAAGGAGGGGCGATCCTGAATGGCAGCTCGGGGCGCGCTGCGGTCGATGCGCTTCACGAGATTGGCGAGCACGCCGCCGAAGCCCACTTCCGCGAACATCTTCGCGCCGACCGCCTGAAGCTTTGCCACGCTGGCCTCGAACTGCACGGGCGACACCAAGTGCGCCACCAGCTCCTCGCGAGCGCCGGCGACGTCAAGCGGCGCGGCGTGCACGTTGCCGATGACCGGCACCACCGGCTCGCGGAACTCCACCTTCGCCAGGTAGTCGGCGAAGGGCGCCTGCGCCGGCGCCATGAGCGGGCTGTGGAAGGCACCGGACGTGGCCAAGCGCGAGAAGCGGCCCTTGCTCGCGGCCCACGCCTCCTCGGCGCGGGTCACCGCCGCCGGCGTGCCGGCGATGACGATCTGGCCGCCGCCGTTCAGGTTCGCGGGCACGAGCACCTCGTCCTCGGCGCACTGAGCGCACAGTGCCTCGGCCTCGGGCAGCGTGATCTTCAGAAGCGCGCTCATAACGCCGGGATTCGCGTCGGCCGCCTCCCCCATGAGGCGCGACCTTTCAGCGATGAGCGCGAAGGCGTCCTCCTCGGCGAGCATGCCGCCGAGCACCATGGCGGAAATCTGCCCGAGAGAGAACCCGAGCAGCGCGTCCGGCTCGATGCCGCGCGCCTCAAGCGACCGCCCCATGCCGACCGACAGCGCCGCGATGGCGATCTGGGCGTTGCGCGTGTCGTTCAGCTCTTCGGGCGACGCGTCGCGCACCAGCGCTGCCACGTCGCGGCCGAGCACGTCCGAGGCGCAAGCGAACACGTTCGCCACCTCGGGGATGTCCAACAGATCGGCGCCCATGCCGGGCTTCTGGGAGCCCTGGCCCGAGGCCATGAACACCAGGCCAGCCGGGCCCAAAGGCGCCAAGGGGGTCTCATCAAGCATGGCGGCCTCCTTACACGCGCGCCCGGCGGCTGTTCAGCTCGGCCAACTCGCCCAATGAGCGGCCGGCCAGGGCCTCGGCCTCGCGCACCATATCGGCAATGACGCCGGCCGCCGTGCCGCGCTCGGTCACCAGCGCAGCCACCTGGCCCGCCATGACCGAGCCGTTTTCCACGTCTCCCGCCACGGCCCGGGCGAGCGAGCCGGCGTACATGCCCTCCAGCTCTTCCCCGGAGGTGGCGGCCATCTCGATCTTGCGGCATTCGCGGGCGAACTTGTTCTTCAGGCCGCGCACGGGATGCCCCGTGCCGCGCCCGGTGACGATGGTGTCGGAGTCCTTCGCCTTCAGCACCTTCTCCTTCCACGCCTCGTGCACGCCGCATTCCTCCACGGTGAGGAAGCGCGTGCCGCACTGCACGCCCTCGGCGCCCAGCGCGAAGGCGGCGAGCATCCCCCGGCCGTCCACGATGCCGCCGGCGGCGATGACGGGGATCGAAACCGCCGCGGCAACCGACGGCACGAGCGCCATAGTGGTCAGCTCGCCGATATGTCCGCCGGCTTCCGTGCCCTCGGCCACCACGGCGTCGGCGCCGAGGCGCTCCATGCGGGCGGCCAGGGCCGAGGAAGCCACCACGGGCACTACCTTCACGCCCGCGTCCTTCCACATCTTCATGTAGTTTGCGGGGCTGCCGGCACCGGTGGTCACCACTTCCACGCTCAGCTCGCACACGAGCTCGGCCACCTCGCTCGCGCGCGGATCCATGAGCATGACATTGATGCCGATAGGCTTGCTCGTAAGGGCGCGGGCGCGGGCCACCTGCTCGCGAATCCATTCGGGCCGGGCGCCCCCGCAGGCGATGATGCCCAAGCCGCCGGCTTCGCTTACGGCGCCGGCCAGCCCTCCGTCGGCGATGCGGGCCATGGCCCCTTGCACGACGGGATATTCAATGCCCAAAAGCTCTGTGATACGGGTCTTCATGAAAGCAGCTCGTCCTCTCTTTCGCTGCGGCAACACGCGCCTTGAGATAAACTATCTGAGAAATCTTAAGGAATTCGCCCCAAAAACTGACCGCGCGTTTAAAATCTTCACCAAACATCTCATCGTTGAGCAGAAAACTTGGCGATATGGGGCATCATAGAGCAGGTTGAGGCATCATTTACGGAAAGGAACGGCTTTGGGCAGCGTCATCATCGGATCGGGCAGAGCGCTGCCCGCGCGCATCGTCACCAACGACGAGCTCTCGGAAATCGTAGACACCACCGACGAGTGGATCGTCCCGCGCACGGGCATTCACACCCGCCATGTCGCCATCGAGGAGACCTGCACCGATCTGGGCGCCCAAGCCGCGCTGCGAGCGCTGGGGCTTGAGGAAGGCGGTTGGCAGCGCGAGGCGGGAGCGATCGAAGCCGCCAGCCTGGACATGATAATCTGCCCGACACTCACCGCCGACACCCACTTCCCCTCCGAGGCCGCCCGCATCCGCGAGCGCATCGGTGCCACAAACGCCGTGTGCTACGACATGTCCTGCGCCTGCTCCGGCTGCGTCTACGGGCTTTCCACCGCTGACCTCATCATGGCCGGCGCCGCCTTCGCGCGCCAGGAAGCCGCCCGCACCAGGACGCCTCTGCGCTGCAACGACGTGCGCCGCGTACTCGTGGTGGCCGCCGAGCGCCTGAGCAAGCTCGTCGACTGGGAAGAGCGCGCCACGTGCATCCTGTTCGGCGACGGCGCCGGGGCCGTGGTGCTGGAATGGCGCGACGAGGCGGAGACCGGTGCTGCCGGCGCCGATGGCGCTGCCGGAGCCGCCGGAGCCGATGCGCCCGGCATCCTCTCCTCGTACATGGAAAACACCGACGACGTCGACCGCACCCTCTGGTGCGACAGCGCCTTCGCCTCCCGCAAGGTGCCCTTCGCCGCCGACGGCACGACCGCTGCTGCCGGCACCTCCGCCACCGCTGCCCCGCGCCTCGCCGCCTCCGATGCGGAAAGCGACCCCTATATGCGCATGGCCGGCCAGGCGGTGTTCAAGTTCGCCACCTCCGCCATGATGCGCTGCACCGAGGAGGCGCTTACCCGCGCCGGGTTGACCACCGACGACGTCACCTTGTTCACACCGCACCAGGCCAACGAGCGCATCATCCGCTACGCCGCCAAGAAGATGGGCCTTCCCATGGAGCGCTTCCAGGTGATCATCGACCACGTCGGCAACGTCAGCGGCGCGAGCGCCCTCATCGCCCTGAACGAAGCGCTCTGCGAGGGCAAGCTGCAGCCGGGAGACATCGCCTGCATGACCGCCTTCGGCGGCGGCCTCACCGCCGGCTCCTGCGTCATCCGCATCTAGCTCGCAACCCCAGCAACTAAGGCTCAGTAGGCCGCGAGAAGGCGGAGGGGTGCCGCGCGCAGCTCTTTCTATGGCATAACGAAATGTCGGCAGCTCCCGACGAGCCCTGCCATAGAAAGCTGTTTGAGCACGGCGCCCCTCCGCCTTCTCGCGGCCGGACAGGTTAATCGATACTTTAGGAGGCAGCCGCAATGCGGTCGGCGGCTTCTTGCACCTTCGCGTCGATGCGGGCCTTCTCATCCCCTTCGGCCAGTACCGGCTGGTAGGTGTTGCGGTCGGTCTCCGTGGAAACCGAGGCGGCGATGAAATCCACGTCGTCGTTCTTGGCCACCTCGTCACCGGTCACCGTGAACGTTTGCTGGAAGATGAGGCAATCTTTGTCGTCGGGGTTGGTGTTGCCGCCGAAGCAGAAGTTGCCGAGGCTGTAAACGAGGTAGCGGCCCTGATACACCTCCCAGCCCTGCACCACATGGGGATGGGATCCCACCACTAGATCGGCCCCCGCATCAATAGCGGCGCGCCCGGCGGTCTGCTGCCCCTCGGTGATGTCGTACTCGTGCTCCTGGCCCCAGTGCACGTACACGATCACGAGCTGGGCGCCCTCGGCCCGGGCCGCGGCGATGTTGTCGGTCATCTCCTTGGTGTTCTCGGCGCTGTCCTCGGGGAAGTACGAGCCGATGAGCGCCACCTTCACGCCCTTCACGTCCACATACGCGATGCGGTCGTAGCCGAAGCTTTGCACCCCCTCGGCGTCCAGCGCGGCAATGGTGTCGTCGTAGCCCGTCTGGCCGTAGTCCTGGGAATGGTTGTTGGCCAGCGTGGCCGCCTCAACCGAGGCGCTCGAGAGGATCTTGGCGTACTCCGGCTTGCCGCGGAAGGCGAACTTCTTGTCGGCCCGCTCGCCGCCCTCGGTCAGCGCACCCTCCATGTTCACCACGGTAAGGTCGTCGGAGCCGAACAGGTCGGCGACGTTGCGCAAGAAGTAGGTGGCATCGCCCTCCTCGGCCTGCCAGCGGCTGTTGAAGGACCGCTCGTTCTCGTAGTTGATGTCGGTACCGAGCGTGCAGTCGCCGGCGAAGGTGACGGTCAGCGTCACGGGCTCGGAAGACGCCTTGTCCCCGCCGGCCGTCTCTCCGCCGTCAGAGGCAGCCGGAGCTGCCGGCGTGTCGGTTGGCGCCGGAGTCGTCGACGCCGAAGCTTCGACGGCCGAGTCCCGACCCTCGGAGGCACCGGCACGGCCAGCGAGCAAGAGCCCAATAGCCGCAAGTTCGACAACAATAACAACAACGAGAAGGATCTTCAGCGGAGTCGGACAGGTCGGTTTCGCGTACATGTAATGCCTTTTCTAGAACCCTTAGAACACTAAGAGGCAAACGATCACAACAAGAAGAACGACGATCAGGGGAACGGCGATCTTGACGAACATCGGCACCCCGGAGCCGCCCTGGGTGCCGCCGTAGTTGGCCCGGCCGCTCATGACGCCGGCGAATCCGACGTCGGAGGCACTCGAGCCGCGCGGACGACGCGCGGGCGCCGGAGCGCCGGGAGCCCCCTCGGCGGGCGCGACGAAGCCCTGCCCAGCCCGGGAGTGCCAGGTGCGGTTGTCCATGACATCGATCATCGGGTCGTGGCGGTCGCGGTCGTCGCGGGAGTAGGCGGAAATCTGGTGGCTCTCGTTGAAGGTGCGCGAGTCGATACTGCCCCGGCCGTCGATGACCTCGCGGTTGAGCGCGCGGCCCCGCCGAGCTTCCGACAGAGCATCGCGAGAGGCGCGGGCGCGCTCGTAGCTCTCCATGGAGGAGCGGGTGAGGTCGTAGCTTTCCTGGGAGGACAAAGGCGGCACCACGCGCGTTCGGCGCTGGCCGGCGCGCTGGGCCGGGGTTGCGGGTGCGGGACGCTGCTGGGCGGCGCGACGAGCCTCCTGCTCGCGCTGCTGGGCCGCAAGAGCCTCGCGCCGGGCCGCGCGATCGGCATCGCGCTGGGCGGCGCTGGCCGTATAGGCGCGGGACGCCTGCTGGGAGCGCAGGCGCGCGTCACGGGCGCGCATCTCGTCTTGGGTCGCGTAGGACTGCAAAATGCTCTCTCGCGAGGGGCGCGTGGTGATCTTGCCCCGCGAGCCCTGGGGAGCCCGGCCGGCCGGAGCCGGCGCATCGGGTCGCTCGGGGCTGCGGCCGTAGGCATCCCCTCGGGGGTCTTGGTTCATTCCCATGGATGATCAACCTCGTGTTCGTTTCCGTCGTGCGTTTCGCGTGTTCGTTTGGTGGCAGCACGCCGGCCGCCAAAGCAGCTTGCGTGCGGTTGTGTCCATCGAAATACAGGTGGGCTCATTATAGGCAAAATATCGCCTTGCGACCTCCCCTCTTCGCGAAAAGCCCTCAGACCTCAACAATCGGCAGCGGCGAAAACCTCAACACGTGCAGCAAGGGGCGACCAACATCGCCCCCTACGGGAGCCAAACGGCAGCGGCCCCCACAACTTCTGCGCAACCCGCGCCGTTTCCGCTTGCATGCCGTCAACAATGGCGACGGGATGGAAACGGGCGTATTTCAAGGCGGCTTCTTTCTTCCGAACAAGTTCTCTTACGCATACGCGATTCCAACAATGCCCAGTTCAGAGCCTATTTGTGACCTGGACACCCTAAGATAGGCACTGTCAAGTTCCATTCTTGGCCCTTACCGCACGAGAGGGTTCGCCTCGCAAAGAAGAAGCCCGTCCGCGACTCCGTCGATAGGCCTCGTGAAAGGAAGAAGCGTCATGAAGGCATCGAAACTCATAGCCGCCGTTGTTTCCGGCGCCGCCGCGCTCGCCCTGGTCGGCGGCATCGCCTACGCCATGGAGCCCGATCATGATCCGGCGGCCCTGCCCATGCCCGAGGCGGCCCAGGACACGTCCATCGTCAAGCAGGTGGCCTCCATCATCGTCTACGAGGATCAGGAAGAGGCGGTGGCCATGGCCTCCGAGTTCGACGACATCCACGACGAGCTGGCCATGGACGCGGTTTCCAGCCGCGCCTCCCTGTCCGCCAAGCACAGCGCGAGCCACGATGCCACAGCCAAGACCGCCGCGAGCGCTGCCGGCGAGACACCCGAAGGCTCCGACGATTCCATCGACGTGGAGGCCGTCGACGTGACCGAGCCCCTCGAGACCATCTCCCCCGAAGGCGATGAAATGGTAGCGGACTCCATCGACGTGAACGGGGACATCGTCACCTACGTCCCCTCCTACGAAAGCGCCTCGGCTCCCGCCTCCGGTGCGGGACTATGGATGGGCTCCGATAGCACCACCGATGGCAGCTGGGGCTACTTCATCGGCCACAACCCCGGCGACTTCACCTGCGTCATGACCCTGAAGAACGGGGATCCCGTCACCGTGTGCGACTCCGATGGGAGCACGCGCACCTACTCCGTCGTCGACGAGTTCATCGTTCCCGATAGCACCTACTGGGAGGACATCCAGTCCCGCGTCACCGATTACGGCGAGTCCATCATCCTGCAGACCTGCTGCGGAGACAATGCGCACTACCGCGTGGTCATCGCCGTCTAGAGGCGACAGCGACCCGCTCCTCTCCTCTTCCGAGCCGCCCGGTCTTCCCGATCGGGCGGCTCTTTGCCGGCAGGTTGCGCTACCCTAGGGAAGCACTGCGGAATGCACCCTCGAGAAAGGACTTTCATGGCACGCCTCGGCGTTATCGACCTCGGCTCCAATTCGGTTCGCCTGGTCGTTTACGAGACCAAGCGGGAAGATGCCGTCAAGCCCTTCCGCACGTTGGTCGACGAGAAGAAGATGGCCGGCCTTGCCGCCTACGTGACCGACGGGGCCCTCTCCAGCGCGGGCATCGCACGAGCCGTAACCGTGCTGGGCGACCTGCTGAAGCTGGCCGACAACCTCAACTGCGCGCGCGTCGATATCTTCGCCACCGCCGTGCTGCGCAACTGCGCGAATTCCGAAGCGGCGACTGCGGCCATCGAGACAGCCATCAACCATAGGGTGCGCGTGCTCTCCGCCCGCGAGGAGGCCCACCTCGGGTTCGTCGGCGCCTCCATCGGCACACCCCTTGCAGCAGGCACGCTCATCGATGTTGGCGGCGGCTCGACGGAGCTGACGGCCCTTGCGTCCGATGGCGACCATGCGGGGATCTCGATACCTTTCGGCTGCGTGCTCGCCTACGCGAACTACGTGCGCTGCGTCATTCCCACCCCGGCCGAATGCCGCACCATCGCCGACGCGTTCCGCAAAGAACTCCAGGCGCTACCGAATTTGGAGGGGTACCGAAGCGAGCGGCTCTACGGCATCGGCGGATCGGTGCGCGCCCTCGCGAAGATGGTCGCCGCCGTGTGGGGCGACGACACTCGGCCCAAGAGCATCAGCCGCAAGGACATGGAAGGGCTCGCCGATCTCCTTCAGGGCGACGTCTCCGTTTTCGCCCATCGCGCTGTGAAAGCCGCCCCCGACCGCGTTCACAGCCTCGTTCCCGGCATGATCATCGTGCGCACACTCGCAGAGGAGCTGGGCGCCGCCGAAGTTATCCCCTGCAAATACGGCATCCGCGAGGGCTACCTCGTCACCCACATGCTTTAGGGTCCCGCCGGTTTACCCTGTGGAGCCGGTCAACCTCGCTTGCCTCACATCCCGTAGGGGCTGACCTTGGTCAGCCCTCCCAACCGGAATGATGCCCCCAGCTGCGTAGGGGGCGACCAAGGTCGCCCCCTACGGATCGCACTTGCAGGGCTCTACAACAGCTCGGCCGCCAAGCGCCGGGCCTTCTCCATCACTTCGCGCTCCAGATCGGCAATGGCCGGCGGCGTCCAGCTGACGGCGTCGGCCCCGGCCGCAATGGTGGCGCGGATGGCGTCGTCGGTCGGGCCGCCCGTGGCGATGATCGGCAGGTCGGGATATTCCCGGCGCAAAGCCTCCACCACCTGGGGCGTGCGCGAGCCGGCGGCCACGTTCACAATGGAGGCGCCAGCCGCAATCTGGCGGCGCACCACGTCATCGGCGGCGCAGGCCGTCACGCACACGGGCACGGCCACCTTCTCCACGAGCGCCGAGATGGATTCCACGGGAATGGACGTGTTCACCACCACGGCGGCCACGCCGGACATCTCGGAGTGCAGGGCCGCCTCCACGCAGCGCTCGCCCTGGGTGATGGAGCCGCCGACGCCGTTGAACACCGGGCGTTGGGACGCGGCCACGAGCGCCTGGGTGATGGCCGGCTGGCAGGTGAAGGGGTACACCGCGAGCACCGCATCGGCGTCGCAGTGGCAGATGACGGCCAGATCCGTCGAGAACACGAGCGAGCGGATCTTGCGTCCCTGAATGGCGATGCCGGGGGCCGTACGCATGACCTCGGGCACAGCGAGTACGCTCTCGTGGGCCCGGGCCCGCTCCGCATGTTCTCTCTTGATGACCTTGGTCACAGCCGTGCTCCTCGCTCTTGCCGCCTTCGGCGCCGCACCGACGCCTTCTTTTTGGAACGCCCAGTATAGCAAGAGGGGCGCCCGCGCTACCGCTGAAGTCGCCCCCTGCGCCATCTTTCCGCTTCCGAGGCGGCAAGGCGCCTTCAGTGGGGTACGCTTCTGCCGACGATACCCTGCGGCGCGCAGGCCTTAAGCCCCGGCGCCGCCCACGGAAGGAGTGCCCTATGAACGTCGTATGCCTCGATTTGGAAGGCGTGCTGGTTCCCGAAATCTGGATCGCCTTCGCCGAGGAAGCCGGCATCCCCGAGCTTAAGCGCACCACCCGCGACGAGCCCGACTACGACAAGCTCATGAAGTGGCGCCTCGACATTCTGGCCGAGCATGGGCTGGGCCTGCCCGACGTGCAGGCGGTCATCGCCAAGATCGACCCCATGCCCGGCGCCCGCGCGTTTTTGGACGAGCTGCGCAGCCTCACCCAGGTCATCATCATCTCCGACACTTTCGAACAGTTCGCCAAGCCCCTCATGGAGAAGCTCGGCTGGCCGACGCTGTTCTGCAACGAGCTGGTGGTAGCCGCAGATGGCGCCATCACCGACTTCACGATGCGCTGCCCCGAAAGTAAGCTCACCACGGTGCGCGCGCTGCACTCCTGCGGCATCGAAACCATCGCCGCCGGCGACTCCCATAACGATTTGGGCATGATTCTGGATTCGAAGGCCGGCTTTTTGTTCCGCACCACCGATGCCATCAAGGCCGAGTACCCGGAGCTGCCGGCCCTGGAAACCTACGACGAGCTGCTCGCCGCCATCAAGGACGCCCTATAGTTCCGTTCGCCCTAACGAGACGAACGGATCCGTCGACGCTGCGGTTCCGACAGGCGCCTGCCCTTTGCGTTCAGCGCTTTCCCTCACGGCCCAAAGGCCGCCCGGCCGCGCTTCAAGCGAATTGCAGGCACCTGTCGGAACCTCGCTGGCTTCCTTGGGCGAACCTGGTATCTTTTGCATTCTTATGGAAGAAGCACTCCTGGAAATAATCGAAGCCGTGCGCAGCGGCGTCGTTGGCGGCGAAGGGGCCGACAGCAGCGCCGACGCCGCGTGGCTCGACAAGCTGGTGCGGCGGCACAACCGTGCCGCCCACGACGGCACGCGCCAGGTGGCCAAGCGGCGACTCCTCCCCTTCTACCTGCACGTGAAGGCTGAGGACCCCGAGCGGTGGGCGGCGTGGAAGGTGAGCGAGGCGACCGACGCGGCCCTCGTGCGCCTTCTGCAGGCCAAGCCCCGGCGCACCGCCTCGGGCGTGGCCACCATCACCGTGCTCACGAAGCCCTGGCCGTGCTCGGGCGCCTGCGTGTTCTGCCCGAACGACATCCGTATGCCGAAGAGCTATCTTTCCGACGAGCCGGCCTGCCAGCGGGCCGAGCGCTGCTGGTTCGACCCCTTCCTGCAGGTGGCCGCCCGTCTGCGCGCGCTCACGGCCATGGGGCACGTCACCGACAAAGTGGAGCTTATCGTGCTGGGCGGCACCTGGAGCGACTACCCCGAAAGCTACCAGCGCTGGTTCACAGGCGAGCTTTTCCGCGCCTTGAACCTTTCCGACGAGGAGCGCGTCCGCGAGGCGACTGAGCGCCGGACATGGTACGAGAGACGCGGCCTCCCCCGCGACCGCGATGCCCTGGCCGCCGCGGCAGCCCCGCTTCAACAGCGCATCGACGCCGGAGAGCTCACCTACAACGAGGCGTGGCGGGAGGCCTACAGCGAGGAAGAGGTGCCGCAAAGCTGTTCCTGGGACGATCTTTTCGCCCTGCATCGCGCCAACGAAACGGCACCGAAGCGCGTCGTCGGGCTGGTGGTGGAAACGCGCCCCGACCTCGTCACCGCCGAGGCCTGCCGCACTCTGCGCGCGCTGGGCTGCACCAAGGTGCAGATCGGCATCCAAAGCCTGAACGACGAGACGCTCGCCGCCAACGGCCGCGCCATCACGTCCGCGCGTATCGCCGACGCCATGGCCCTGCTGCGGCAGTTCGGCTTCAAAAGCCACGTGCACTTCATGGTGAACCTGCTCGGCGCCGACCCCGTCTCCGACATTGCCGACTACCGTCGTCTCGTCACCGATCCGGCGTTTCTGCCCGACGAGGTGAAGCTCTATCCCTGCTGCCTTGTGGAAAGCGCCCAACTCACCGACTGCTACGAGGCCGGCTGCTGGCGCCCCTACACCGAGGAAGAGCTCGTGGAAGTCCTCGTCCAGGACGTGCTGGCCACCCCGCCCTGGACCCGCATCTCTCGCATGATTCGCGATATCTCCGCCACCGATATCCTCGTCGGCAACAAGAAGACCAACCTGCGCCAAGTGGTAGAAGCCGCCGTTGATGCCACAGACGAGGAGGTTGCCGAGATTCGCTCCCGCGAAATCTCTGTGGAAGGCGCCGCCGTGGGCGACCTTTCCCTTCAGACCATCGCCTACCAGACCGCCACCACCGAAGAGCGCTTCCTTGAATGGATCACCCCCGAGAACAAGATCGCCGGCTTCTGCCGCCTGTCACTGCCGACGGCACTTCCCCGCGACACCGCCAACGAGTCCTCTCCCCCTCCCATCAAGAGCGAGCAAAGCGAGGCGAGGGGTTCCTCGCTTGCTTCCCCCTCCGCGCCGCAGGAGGCCATGATCCGCGAAGTGCATGTGTACGGGAAAGTGGCCGCCCTGCACCGCACCGGCGAGGGCACCCAGCATCTGGGTCTCGGGCGGGCGCTCGTGGAAGAGGCCTGCGCCCAAGCAACGGCGGCCGGGTACACCGCGATTAACGTCATTAGCGCCGTGGGCACCCGCGTCTACTACCGCAACCTCGGCTTTAAGGACGCCGGGCTCTATCAGAAGCGGCCGCTGCCATGAGTATCGCCGACGAGCAACGCGTTTCCGCATCTGGAGCAACGACCACGCAGAGCGCCTCGCAACCCGGCGCCTACTCCCCCCAGATCATCCGCAAGCTGAACGCCCTCACGAGCGACTTCTACGCCCGCGAGGCCGCCTCGTTCTCGGCCACGAGACAAGCCCCTTGGCATGGCTGGGAGAAGGCTTGGGAGCTCATCACGGCCCACGATGCCGTGCAAGGCCCCTTCCCCAGCCACGCCGCCCGCGTCCCCGATGACAGTGCCGGCGATTCCGGGGCGCCCCTCACCATCCTCGACCTTGGCTGCGGCAACCTCCGCTTCGAGCGCTTCCTCGCCGAACACACGAACGCCCCTCTGCGCATCACCGCCCTCGACAACTGCCCCGATCTGGCATCTCCCGCAATCGGCGCCCTATCTGCCGCCTTTCCGCACAGCCCTAGCAGCTCCTCTGCTGCTTCCAAAACGAAAGGAGGGGATGCTTCAGGACAGGGCGCGAACCTCCCCGAAAAGACCACCGTAGATCTCCGCGCCCTCGACATCGTGGAATCCCTCCTCGACGGCACCTTCGCCGATCGTCTCCCGCGCAACTCCTGCGACCTCGCTGTCGCCTTCGGACTCATGCACCACCTGCCGACGTTCGCCCTGCGCGCCCGGGTTCTCGAGGGGCTCCTCGGCTCCCTGCGGCCCGGCGGCTTCGCCATCGTGTCGTTCTGGCAGTTCCTGAACGATGCGCGCTTGGCCGCCAAGGCCGCCGCGGCCACTGCCGAGGGCCGCGTCGCCCACGGCTTGCCCACCTTCCAAGAAAACGACTTTCTCCTCGGTTGGCAGCACGCAGAGGGCGTCTACCGCTTCTGCCACCATACGCCCGAGAAGGAAATCGATGCCCTCCTCGCCCCCATCCGCAACCCCAGCGCACCTTCTGCCAGCAGCTGCGCGTCCACCGCCTCCCTCCCCTTGCGTGAGGTCGCCCGCTTCTCCGCCGACGGCAAGCAGGGCAACCTCAACCGCTACCTCATTTTGCAGCGCCTCTAGCCCAGACGCACCCTCGTCCCCACCGTTTTCCAGCCGCGAATTCACGGTCTTCCCGTAACAAGCGTCAATTCGTGACTGACCGGAGACCAAAACAGCCCCGTTTGAGAGAAATGCAGCCGCAAAATGACGCTTGTGACGTCAACATCGTCATTTTGCGGCTGCTCGCTCTTTTGGCGAAAGTTTGAAGGAGCTAACAAGAACGGCACATCAGCGGGAAATCTGCTAAAGTGCGCACCATGGCAAGAATACCTGACACCCCCAAAGTCGCTCGCCGCCGCGAGCGCGAGAAGCGCACCATCTCGAACATGGTGGCGATTTATTGCGCCGGCAACCACGAGGCGACCGCACGCACCGAGACCAGCCATGCCGGCGAGGCGCTCTGCCCCGCGTGCAAGGCCATCGACGACTACTGCGTCCTGCGCACCGAGCGCTGTCGGTCCATGGCCCACAAAACAAGCTGCGAGGAATGCGGCAACCACTGCTACGCCCCCGCCCAGCGCGAGCAGATCCGCGCCATCATGCGTTACGCCGGTCCGCGCATGATCACGCGCCACCCAATCGCTGCCATCCGGCATCTGCTAAAGAAATAAGGCCGACGCCCTCTCGTCCCTCGGCGAGACTACATCCCCAAATACGCCAGCAGCCCCTCGCAGCCATCGCACACGTCGGCATAGGTGGTTTCGAAATCACCCGTGTACCAGGGGTCGTCGACGCTGCGGTTGGTGCCGGCGAATTCCAAGAGTTTGAGCACCTTGCCGTCCGGGTCGCCGCCGAGGATCCAGTTCATGTTGCGAATATTGGCCGTGTCCATGCCAATGATGAAGTCGAAGGCGTCGTAATCGGCGCGGCGCAGCTGGCGGGCGCGCTTGCCTTCGAAGCCGCCGATACCATGCTCGCGCAGCACCGCCGCCGTGCCCGGATGCACCGGGTTGCCAATCTCCTCGGTGCTCGTCGCCGCCGACTCAATGCGGAACTGCTCGGCAAGCCCCCGCCGCGCCACCATGTCCTTCAGCACGAACTCGGCCATAGTCGATCGGCAGATGTTGCCGTGGCAGACGAAAAGGACGCGAATGGGAGACTGGGGCATGGGGAAATCCTTTGCAAGGAGACCGATTGTTTAAAAGATACGGCGCATATTATCTCACAGCAACCCCCATCGCCCTAAGCCACAAGTCGCGGTTTTCTTCCAGTATCGCGAAGGCGCCATAGCACCCGTCGGTTACTTCTGGGAAAATACCGCCCAAGCATTGGACGGCTCGCTCGGCGAGACGGCCTTCTCGCATGCGCCTCGCGCTGCGGGCCGAGGGACCGAGCAGAGGGAACAGGAGCATCATGGCAGAGTTCATCTACCAAATGTACAAGGCCCGCAAGGCGGTGGGCGACAAGGTTATTCTGGACGACGTTACGCTGTCGTTCTACCCCGGCGCGAAGATCGGCGTCGTGGGGCCCAACGGCATGGGCAAGTCCACCCTGTTGAAGGTCATGGCCGGCCTCGAGGAGGTTTCCAACGGCGAGGCGCGCCTGACGCCCGGCTACACCGTGGGCATCCTTCTGCAGGAGCCGCCGCTCGAGGAGGACAAGACCGTCCTCGAGAACATTCAGATGGCCTTCGCCGATGTGCTGGCCAAGGTGGAGCGCTTCAACCAGATCGGCGAGGAGATGGCCGCTCCCGATGCCGACTTCGACGCGCTCATGGACGAGATGGGCAAACTGCAGGACGAGATCGACGCCGCCAACGGGTGGGACCTCGACTCCCAGCTCTCCCAGGCCATGGACGCGCTGCAGTGCCCCGACCCGGACGCGCCCGTGAGCATCCTTTCCGGCGGCGAGCGTCGTCGCGTGGCCCTGTGCCGCCTGCTTCTGGAGCAGCCCGACCTGCTGCTCCTCGACGAGCCCACCAACCACCTGGATGCCGAATCGGTGCTCTGGCTCGAGCAGCACCTGAAGACCTACCCCGGCGCCGTGCTCGCCGTCACCCACGACCGCTACTTCCTCGACCACGCCGCCGAGTGGATCTGCGAGGTGGACCGCGGGCAGCTCTTCCCCTACAAGGGCAACTACTCCACCTACTTGGAGACCAAGGCCGCCCGCATGGCCGCCCAGGGACAGGCCCAGGCCAAGCTCGCCAAGCGCATGGAGCGCGAGCTTGAATGGGTGCGCAGCTCGCCGAAGGCCCGTCAGGCGAAGTCGAAGGCGCGTCTGGCCAACTACGACGCCATGGTGGCCGAGGCCGGCAAGGCGAAGAAGCTCGACTTCGCGGAGATCCAGATTCCCGCCGGCCCTCGTTTGGGCTCGAAGGTGCTCGTTGCGAAGAACCTGCACAAGGAGTTCGACGGCCGCGTGCTCATCGACGACTTGTCCTTCGAGCTGCCCCGCAATGGCATCGTGGGCGTGATCGGCCCCAACGGCGTCGGCAAGACCACCCTCTTCAAGACCATCGTGGGCCTAGAGCCGCTCGACGGCGGCGAGCTGGAAATCGGCGAGACGGTGAAGATCGCCTACGTCGACCAGAACCGCGCCGGGATCGATCCGGACAAGAAGCTGTGGGAAGTGGTGTCCGGTGGCACCGACTACATGATGGTCGGCGAAACGGAAGTGCCCTCCCGCGCCTACGTGGCCGCCTTCGGTTTCAAGGGAGCCGACCAGCAGAAGCCCGCAGGCGTGCTCTCCGGCGGCGAGCGCAACCGGCTGAACCTGGCGCTCACCCTGAAGGAGGGCGGCAACCTGCTCCTTCTGGACGAGCCCACCAACGACCTGGACGTGGAGACCCTCTCCAGCTTGGAGGCGGCGCTGCTCGACTTCCCCGGCTGCTCGGTCGTGGTCAGCCACGACCGCATGTTCCTCGACCGCATCGCCACCCATATTCTGGCTTGGGAAGGCGACGACGAGAATCCGGGCCGCTGGCACTTCTTCGAGGGCAACTTCGAGGCCTACCAGGCCGACCGCGAGGCACGCCTCGGCAAGGAAGCCGCCAAGCCCCACCGCCTCCACCGCAAACTAACCCGCGACTAGGCGCCGACAGTGGCCCTGGGGCCGACGAGGGCGCACTTATCATATTCCCCCATCGAAGAGGGCGGTCTCACAGGGATCGCCCTCTTTCTATCTTTTGATTGATATGTTGCTGAGTTTTTCTCTATCATTTTCTCGAATTCATGTCGAATATGTCCTAATCTAACTGATATAATACCCCTATTAGGCAATCTATAGATTGGATAATCATGAGAGAACACGACATGTCCCAGCAAATTAAGGAGATCCGGAAGCACTACGGGCTCTCCCAACAGGCCTTTGCGCGGCTACTCGGCATCGGCGAGGCCAGCATCACTCGCTACGAGAAGGGTATCGCCCCCACCAAGGCCAACGCCAACCTCATTCGCGCCACCATGATTCCCGCGTTCATGGCCGGCTGCCTCGAGCGCGACGGCGACGCGCTTACCCCCAAGCAGCGCGCATCGGTCGAGAAGATCGTCTACGCGGAAGTGACCTTTGACGAGGGAGGAGACGTCATGGACACGACGGAAATCTACGAGATAACGTTGCAGCAGGAGGTGTTGAACGAATCCGCCTGGGACATCATGGCGCAGATCTCCAGAGCACGCGCCGAGGCAAAGCTCAAGGGAAATGACGAGCTAACGATAATCTACGACGACATCGAGCAACAGATCGCTCGCCTTGTGCCCGAAATTCTCTCGGACTCAGCGGCCAACCAACATGCTATCGATGAGATACGAGGGCAACTGAAAGGCTTTCAGCAATTTCTTTCGACCCAGCTCGCAAAGGCGGCCTAATCATGGGCGATGAAGACAAATACACCGAAAGAGAGTTCAGCGAAAAGTTCGAAGAGCTGCGCTGGAATCTCCTGAGCGCCTATCGCCCTACCCTTGAATCGCCACCTCAGGCTTTTTTGCTCGGGGGCCAGAGCGGGGCAGGGAAAACCACGCTCCACAAGATCATCCATCGCCGACTGGACGGCAATGGCATCAGCATCAACGGGGACGACTATCGAAAGTTCCACCCCCGTTTCTTGGAGCTTCAGCGCATCTACGGAGACGAGGCCGTTAACTATACTGCGCCATGGGCAGGACGCATGACCGAGGCGCTTATCGACTCGCTTTCGCGCATCGGGTACAACCTCGTCATCGAGAGCACGTTGCGCACGGCAGAGGTGCCCCTGAAAACGGCGGAGCTGCTGCGCCAGCGCGGTTACGGGGTGTCCCTCGCGCTCATGGCCGTAAAGCCGAAGATATCGCTCGTCAGCTGCCAGATACGCTACGAGGAGATGCGCGTGGCCGGCACCACGCCCCGAGCCACCGATCCGGCGCACCACAACAAGATCATCGACCAGATCGTCTCCAACCTCGGCGTCCTGGAAGCAAGCGGAATGTTCGACGAGATCGCCCTCTACGACCGAAGTCAAACGTGCTTGTTCCCTCGCGAAGGGGCCGGCGATAGCGCCGAGGAAGCTTTGCGCACCATCCTCTTCGGCCCCTGGACCTCTGAGGAGCGGCGCCACTACAACGAACTCAAGGCCAAGCTAGAACAGCTGCGCAGGAAGTAGGATACCACGGGATAGTCGCGCCCTGTCCCTCGATGCGAGAGCCAGGGCGCGGGTCAATCCCGTACAAGCACACACCTCCGAGCCATGGGAAGGAGGTGAAACCGATGAGGGAGTTTTTCACCTCAGTGCTTGCGGGCGTCGCGTCCGCAGTCGTCTGGGAAACGATCAGGTGGGTTTTCGCGTCCATAAGGGCGCAAAAAAAGCCCGCCGATCCTGACCAGGCCAAGCGGGCTTGACACCCTGCGGGGGACGGTTCGGTTCCGTCCCTCGTAGTTTCGCATTGTAGCATAGAGCGTATATCTTTTCAGTCTAAAGATGCACGATTCGTCATGAACGCTCTGTAGCCGACTCTTCTTCCCCAGTGTCGTCAACTGGCTCGGAATCGTCTATCGCCTCGAGCTCATCGGCCGGCTCGGGATCGCCGGGCTCTTCGGCGTCGTCGGCCTCCCCGCCCTCCGCGGCAAGGGCGGCGTCTTCGGCCAGAAGGCGGTTGAACTCCTCCACGTCGTACAGCTCGCCGGTGTCGCTCAGCTCGTCCACCACGAGAATCTCGTCAGCGTCGTCCGCATCGCCGGCAAAGTCCTCGCCCCAGCCGTCCGCAACGCCGTAGTCCTTCATGCCGAAGCGCGCACGACCGCAACTCACGAGGCGCGGCTCGACATCCTCCGCCTCGTCGTCATCCGTCGTCTCGGCGTTGTACCAGTGGTACTCCTCCACGGGCACCGCGGCCAACGCGGCCGCAGCGGCAGCACCAGGCGTGGCGCCCTTTTTGGTGCGCAGGGCATTGCGACGGCGCAGAGCGGCCTGAAGAGCGCTCTCTTCCACGACCTCACGCGCATCGCCATCGGCACCCTCCCCGCCTTCGACACTCTCGTTGTCAAGCAGGGGGTTGAACGTGGCCATCGAGGCAGCAGCCGCCTCCGCCTCGGCAGTGCGCTGCTTGCGGGACTCAGAAACCAAGCCCGCTACGGCGCCCGCAGCGGCAAGGCCGAGGACGCCCACGGACGCAGGACCGGCCGCCTTTACGGCATCGAGCCATTCCACCTCGCCGGTAGACGCCAGCGCCTCGTGCATGGAACCACCCACACCGTACTTCATCACCTGCACTACATGGTGACCACCCTGCTCGCTCACACCGAGCACTGAAGCGTTGGCCCAGCCGCGCTCGCGCAGCACCGCCGCCCGCTCGTTGGCCCGGGACACCACGGCATCGCGGTCGTCGAAGGCCAGAGCGTCCAGCGGGCAGGCGGCGACGCAGGCCGGCACGGAACCTTCGGCCACCTCGGCCCCGCACCCGTCGCACAGGCAGAGTTCGCCGCGCTCTCCCCGATGGCGGGGAGCGTCGGCGGGACACACCATAGCGCACAAGTGGCAGCCCACGCAGCGGGCCGCGTCCAGAGACACGAAACCCGTCTCGCCGCTCACCGCCAGCGCCCCGGTGGGGCACACTTCCGCGCAAGGCGCCTCGGCGCAGTGCACGCAGCCGGCGCGGGCCGCCTCCCACACGGTGCCGCCGTCGGCCAGCGTGCGCTCGAAGCGCGCCACGGCAAGCGGCGCCTCCTCGTCCAGCACGGCCGCCCGCCCGAACGCGCGCGCCGCCATATCCTCCGACGACGACGCAGGCCCGAGGCCGAAGCGGCCCTTGCAGGCAGCGACGCACGCCTGGCAGGCAGAGCACCGACTGCTGTCGAAAAGAATTGCCTTGACAGCCATGATGCTCCCCCTAAGCCTTCTCGATATCGACCAGGAAACCCTTGACATCGCGGGCCGCCCCCACGGGGCTTTCCGCCGCAGGGGCCAAAACGCCCCACATGGCCGCCGCGGCGTCCTCGCTGCCGAGGGCCATGCCGTTCAAGCACACATAGTGGCCCTCGTTGCCTTCGCATTGGAAGGGACGGATACGGTCGGTGACGAGCACCGGCGCCTCCGCGGATCCGCGCTCGTTGAACACGCGGGCCCACTTCCCCGTGGCCAGGCCGCGAATGCGAGCCAAACTCGCCGACATTTCCACGAAGCAGCCGGGCTCCGCGGCAGCCAGCGTCTCGCTCAGGGCGCGCCGAGCGCCGTCGCGGCCGTCCGAGCCGTTGATGACCGCCGCAATGGGATAGGCCGCGCGATCCGCCTGCATAGAGGAGTAGTCCGGCGCCAGCGCATCGGCCACGGCGGCATCCACCGCCCCGTCGTCGCCTGCGGCACCGGGTGCCTTCGCGGCGGCCGCCAGCAGCACCGGAGAGGCGTAAGCCCCGTTCAGGCGATTGTTCAACGGGGACTCCAACGGTTCGTAGTGCTCGGGCACAGGCCCGTCGCCCAACCGGTCGGACACCAAAAGCCCCACCTGTTCCCAGGTACCGGGGAAGGCCTGGTTGTCCGGCTCGAGCCATCGTCCGTCGCGCAGAATCGGGAAGTCGGGCGCATCGATGCAGGCCCAGCTCTCCCCCTCCCAAGTAAGGAGATTGCGCTCGCGCACCCAGGGCTGGCCCGCCAAGTTCGCGCTCGCCCGGTTGCCGCGCACCCGCACGTTGCCGGGCCACGTGAAGCCCCAGCCGGGGAAAAGCCCCAGACCGCTCTCGTCGGCACCGTCGCGACGTCCCACGGGTTGCTCGGCCGCATCAGCCGCACTGGCGCCGTTCGACCACAGCCCCGCCAGGAAAGCCGCGCCGCAGGCCGTCGAGCCGTCGGCGCGCAGCCCGTCGGCACCTTCCAAAAGCACCAGCTCGCCGCCGTCCCAGTCGCTGTCCTCGACGACATAGCCGTTCATCGCCCAGGCCACCTTCACCAGATCGATGCTGTCGGATGTCACGTAGTCCCACCGGGCCTTAAGGATCGGATCCGTCGCCGCACCGCCCTTGGTGTCGTACAGGTTGAACACGCGCTCCCACATATCGCCGATGATGGCAGCGTCCGTGCGGCTCTCGGCCGCCGGCTCAACCGCCGCCTCAGCATGCTGCAGAAGGCGGCCGCCGCTCGCCCGGATGCCGGCCTTCTCGAAGCCGAGGACGCTTGGCAGCTGGAACACCGTCGTCTGCTGCTGGGAAGGATCCTCCACCCGTTCCCAAAACGTAGCCGTGAGGTTCGGCGAGCCGTCGGTCACGACGAGCCACGCTAGGCGCCCCACGTCGTCGGCCGTAACGCCCGAAGACGCGCTCCCCACCAGATCGGCGCCCCACAGGAAACACCCCTGCAGCAAGCCTGTGCACAGCGCCTCGCTGAACGACGCACCGCCAGCCGGTGCCTTGGGCAGCCAATCGTAGCCGTAGTCGTTGTCGAAGGCCGCCTCCTCGCCCCACCACTCACGCAGGGCCGACACCAGGGCACGGGGCCGCAGTGAACCCGCGCCGGCCGGCTCGGTGTGGGCCTCGAGCCACGCCTGGAGCGTCGTCTCGCCCTCGGTGGGCCAGGGAAGATCGCCGCAGAACATGTCCGGCGAAAGCCCCATGGCATCGGCCAGCCCCTCATTCGCAGCGCCCCCCAGGTAGGAGATGCCGCCCCCGGGCACGCCGATGTTGCCGAGCAGCAGCTGCACCACAGCGGCCGCGCGCGCCGCCTGGGCCCCCCGTGCCGTGCTGCACGAGACCGGGCCCGGCCAGCACCTTGCCCGCCCCCTCCACCGCGCCCGTGGCCGCGAAGGCCCCGTAGGCGCGCTCGAGCAGCGACCGCTCCACGCCGCAGACGGTGGCCACCGTGTCCAAGTCGTAGCGGGCGAGAAACTCCTGCAGGCGCACCCAGGCGCAAGCCGGGTCCTGCAGCGTGATATTGCGCTCGCAGCGCGGCTGGGACGGCACGGCCCAGGCAGGGACGCCCTCACCGCGCACCCAGGAGAACTCGCCGTCGAAGCGCATGTTCCACGTGTCGAAGCCGTCGGTCTGATAGCCCCAACTGGTCTTGTCGTAGGTGCCGGTCATGGGATCCCAGCCGAAGAAGGCGCCGCTTGACGCGTCGAAGGAGAAGGCGGGGTCCATGAGGTAGGAGGCGTTGGTGAAATTCAGCACGTACTCGGGCTGCCAGAGGGAATTGTCCATGGCGTATTTGGCCAGCCCCCCGAGAAACGCGATGTCGGTGCCGGGGCGGATGGGCACGTGGATGTCGGCCATCTCGGCCGAGGCCGAGCGCAGCGGATCCACGGCGATCCAAAGCGCGCCCGCATCCCGGGCACGCTCGATCCAGCGAAGGGAGAGCGGCTGGCTTGTGGCAACATCGGCACCCAGAGTGAGCAGGCAGCCCGTGTTCGCGATATCGCTCCAGAGCCCGTCGGGCTCGGCGATGCCGAGGGTCGCGGCGACACCGGCTGCGAAGGCACGCCGACCGAAAGCCGCTTCGGAGTCGATGTTCACCACGCCCCAGGATCGCAGCGCCTTGGCGAGCAGGAACTGCTCCTCAGCCACAAGGCGCGCGCCGCCGAAGCTGCCGATGGCCCGAGTGCACATGACCGGCACGCCGCGGGGACGCTTCCGGGCGCCGTAGTCGTTGTCGCCGTAGCCATCGTCGCCGTAGCCGCCGCGGTCGCTCCAGTCCCATTCGTCGAAGTCCGTCTCGCCCTGCGCCTCATCGTCGGCCTCCACGCCCTCGATGCTCTCTTCGAAGGTGGCGTCCCGCGTGTCCTTCACCAAGTTGGCGATCTCATCCAGTGCGCGATCCCAGGAGATGTCCTCCCATGCATCCGACCCGGCGCGACGCACCCGCGGCGAGGTCAAGCGCCCCGGACTGGCCGTCGTCGCGCCTTCGCTCGCGGCGTCGTTGCCGCCCGCGCCATTGCCACCATCGCCACCGGCGCCGTCCTCGGTCGCCCCTTCGGGCGCCTTCCACAAGTCGGTCAGCGCCTGAGCGCGCAGGCAGAGCCGCCCTTCAGAGAACGGATTCGCGCCGTCGCCGCGCACCGCCGCCACCCGCCCGTCCTCCACCTCGAGCACCAGTGTGCAGGCGCCCGGACACTCCTCGCAGACGACGACCGGCCCCGCAGGGGCCGCAGGCTCTTCGGCCGGCGCCTCGTCGGTGCCGGCGGGCTCTTCGGCGACCTCTTCGTCGGCCCAGGCTCGATTCGGATCCAAACCCCATGCCGCGCTTCCCGCCGCCACGGCTCCGGCGCCGGCCAGAAAGCCTCTCCGCGTCAATTTCATGGACGAACGTCTCCTTCGCACAGGCCCGCGTCCTGCTAGCGCAAGCCTATTCACACCCTGTCTCTTAGAACCTTCATTTTCACACAAGAGACCGTCGTGCGGACGCTCAAAAACCCCGAGCGCGCGCCGTAGGCGAGATGCCCACAAATTGTCCACGATTGCGGCGCTGATCTGCCCATTGATGAGGTTTATCCTCGTCTTTTCCCATTGGAAACATTCGCCCCCTAACCTAAGCGCATCAGAAAACCGCACCATGAAGGAGGCCCCATGGCCCGCATCAATCGCAACTACGAGAAGCTGCCCGGCAGCTACCTGTTCTCGGAAATCGCCCGGCGCACCGCCGCCTACCAGGAAGCGAACCCCGACGCGCGCCTCATCAAGATGGGCATCGGCGACGTCACCCGCCCGCTCGCCCCGGCCGTCGTCGCCGCCATGCACGCCGCCGTAGACGACCTCGCCGCCGCCGAGACCTTCCACGGCTACGGCCCCGAGCAGGGCTACGCCTTTTTGCGCGACGCCATCGCCGAGCACGACTTCGCCGCCCGCAACATCGCCATCGACCCCGACGAGATCTTCATCTCGGACGGCGCCAAAAGCGACTGCGGCAACATCGGCGACATCTTCGCCGAGGACAACGTCGTGGCCGTGTGCGACCCGGTCTACCCCGTTTACGTGGACACCAACGCCATGGCCGGCCGCGCCGGCGACTACGACACGGACACCGAGCGCTGGACGAACATCGTCTACATGCCCACTACCGCCGAGAACGACTTCACGCCAGCCCTGCCCGACGCGCCCGTCGACCTCATCTACCTCTGCTCGCCGAACAACCCCACGGGCACGGTGCTTTCCCGCGAGGCCCTGCAAAGATGGGTCGATTACGCCAACGCCACGGATGCCGTCATCCTCTTCGACGCCGCCTACGAGCGCTTCATCGCCGACCCCGCCATCCCCCACTCCATCTACGAAATTCCCGGCGCGAAGACGTGCGCCATCGAGTTCCGCAGCTTCTCGAAGACCGCCGGCTTCACCGGGGCCCGCTGCGGCTACACCGTGGTGCCGCGTGACCTGGTACGCGAGGGGCAGAGCTTAAACGCCATGTGGAACCGCCGCCAGACCACCAAGTTCAACGGCGCCTCCTACGTCATCCAGCGGGGCGCGGCGGCCATCTACACTCCGGAGGGGGCGGCCCAGGTGGACGAGACGATCGACTTCTACCGCGCCAACGCCCGCACGATAAAGGAGGGCCTGGCGGCGGCCGGCCTTGAGGTGTACGGCGCCGACAACAGCCCGTACGTGTGGTGCCGCACCCCTAACGGCACCGGCTCCTGGGACTTTTTCAACCGCCTTCTGGAAGAGGCCAACGTCATCACCACCCCCGGCGCCGGGTTCGGGCCGGCCGGCGAGGGCTACATCCGCCTGACCGCCTTCGGCGACGCGGACGACACGCGCGAGGCCGTCGAGCGCATCAAGCGGATGCTCGATGCCGAGAGTCGCGACTAGCCGAAGCGCACCACGGAACCGGCGCTCAGTCGAGCCCGCGCGCCGTTTGCTGACGCTTGTCAACAAACGCTCCACAATTGATCGCCGATGACGCGACTCAACAATTCGCCGCTATACTGGTCACCATCGCATTGACCGCATCGATTCAAGGAGAGACACCATGAACACCAACCATGCGAAGGCCATCAAGGGCATGAGCATTGCCAATATCGTGCTCGCAGCCCTCGGCATTTTCGGCATGCTCATCGCTTGGGCAGGCCTCGGCGTCGGCGGCGCCGCCATTTCCGGCTCCGGCTACGACTACTTCTACACCGACGACGGCCTCTATTTCACCACCGATGACGTGTCAGTGCTGCTCGGCATGCTGGGCTTCCTCGTCTTCCTCGTGATCGTCTGCGCCGTGCTCATTCTCATCGCCGGCATCCTCGGCGTGCGCGGCGCGGCCAAGCCCGACAAACTGCGCGGCATCATGATCTGGAACATCGTCGCCGCCGTGGTGAGCCTTCTCTCCTGCTGCTGGGTGTCGCTCGTGCTCTGCATCATCGTGGCCGTGTTCGCCAACAAGGATCGCGCCCTGTACGCCGCCGCGCCGGCGCCCGCGGCTCCCTACGGCTACGCGCCGGCCGCTGCGCCTGTCGCACCGGTAGCCCCGCAGCAGCCCGTCCAGGCCGCCCCCGTCGCGCCCCAGCAGCCTGCCACCCCGGCGCCCGTCGCTGCTGCCGCCCCCGTAGCCGCGGAGGCCGGCGTGACCGAGACCGTGGCCGCCGCCCCTGCCGAGCTGGTTGCTGCCGAGGCCGTGACGACCAAGGGCGCCGACCCCGTCCCGGCCGAGCCCGTGGCCGCCGTTGCGGAGGAGACGGTCGCCGAGCCCGTTCCCGCCGCCGTGATGGAGACCGTCGAGGAGGACACCTTCGCTCCGGCTGAAACTCCGGAGGAAGCCGCTGAGGCCGCAGCCGAGCCGGCGATCCTTCTGCCCGACAACTACATCGAAGATGCCCAGGCCGGCGTGACCGTCGTCGAGGAGATCCCCTCCGACGCCGACACCGCAGCCGCCGACGCTGCGACCGACGCCGCCGACAACGACAAGCCCACCGCCTAGCGCGAAAATTCCCTGAGCAGCCTTCACGGCACTGGCAGCCAACCGCCAAAAGACCTCCCGCCTCCGGTCAGGAGGTCTTTTCTTTTGAGCACTTTTCTGACCACCTTTCCATGTAATTGCGATGCCGCCGTCTGCAGTGCCGGACAAAAACTGGGGGTTTGGTATCTTTGGGCGCTCTCGCTCTGGCAAGATGGTGGGGTGCTCCCGACGTACCAAGCCACCTCCACTGAGTAAGATAGTTGCCGAACTGCTTCGGAAAGGCAACGGGGCGGGGACTTAGCCGGCCGGGAGGAGGCCTATAATCGAATTGCGGGACGAAAGCGCGCCCGCAATCTGTGCGCCACGAGACGCGCCGCCGAAGCAGCGAGCAGGACAGCAACATCATCAGGGGTGAGAGTCATGAACCGCGAGAGGGAAATCGTCAAGGCGAGCATCTACGGCATTATCGGCAATGCGCTGCTCGTCGCCTTCAAGATGGCCGTCGGGTTCATGTCCCATTCCATCGCCATCATCTTGGACGGCGTGAACAATGCCACCGACGCGCTGTCCTCCATCGTCACCATTGTGGGCACCAAGCTCGCCGGGCGCCGGCCCGACCGGCGTCACCCCTTCGGCTACGGCCGCGTGGAGTACCTCACGAGCGTCGTCATCGCCATCATCATCCTGGTGGCCGGCTTCATCTCGCTGCGCGAGTCCATCGACAAGATCATCCACCCCGGCACCCCCAGCTACTCGGCCATCACCATCACCGTCATCGTGGTGGCGATCCTCGCGAAGATCGCCATCGGCATCATGTTCAAGCGCTTCGGCGACAAAACGAACTCCGAGGCCCTCATCGCCTCGGGCATCGATTCCAACTATGACGCGGTGCTCTCGGCCGGCACGCTCGTGGTGGCGGCGGCCCAGAACTTCTGGAACCTGAACATCGACGGCGCCGTGGGCCTCATCATCTCGCTCGTGGTGCTGAAAGCCGGCTTCGAGGTGCTCGGCGACGCGCTCTCCCCGCTCATCGGCGGCCCCGAGGACAAAAAGCTCGTCGACGACATCACTGCTTACGCCAACAGTTTCCCCGACGTGCGCGGCACCTACGACGTGGTGCTGGACAACTTCGGCCCCAACGAGATTTTGGGCTCGGTGCACATCGAAGTGCCCGACGATATGTGCGCCCGCGACATCCACGCCCTCACCCGCCAGATCAGCGAAGGGCTCACCGCGAAGCTCGGCATCCTCACCACCGTGGGCATCTACGCCACCAACACGACCGGTGCGTTCGCCCCTCTGCATGCCGACCTCGACGCCCTCGCGAAAAGCGACCCGGCGATCCTGCAGGTGCACGGCTTCTACGTGGACGAGAAAACCTCGACCGTCTACTTCGATTTGCTCATAGGCTTTAAGGCCGACGACGACGCCATCCGCGACAAAATAATCGCCCATCTGAAGGAAAAATATCCCGATTACACCTACAATGTCGTCATCGATCACGATTACGAAGACGATCAGCCAACGTAGGCGATCATGGGGAAAGGGGCGCACGATGGCGGGCGAGAGCCAGAAACTGAAGCTGCTCAACCTCGCCAAGATGCTCTACGAGCGCACCGACGAGAGCCACGGCCTCACCTGCCCCGAAATCATCGCCGGGCTGGCCGAGGCGGGCATCGAGGCCGAGCGCAAATCGGTGTACCGCGACTTGGACGCCCTTCGCGACTTCGGTCTCGACATCGCGAAGCTTCCCACGTACCCGGTCAGCTACGCCCTCGTCTCGCGCACCTTCACCGCCGCCGAGCTCATGCTGCTCACCGACGCCGTGCAGTCCTCGCGCTTTCTCACGGTTCGCATGGCCCATCGCCTCACCGAAGGCCTGGCGTCTCTGGGCTCCTGCCACCAGGCCGCCGCGCTTTCCAAGAACGTGCACGTGGAAGGCCGCATCAAGATGCAGAACGAATCGGTGTTCCACCACGTGGACACCTTGCACGAGGCCATCCGCCGCCACCGGCAGGTGGCCTTCCGCTACGTGAAGCACGACGTGAACAAGCACCCACAGCCCCAAGGGGGCGGCCGCATCTACTGCGAGACGCCGGTGTGCCTCATTTACTCCGAGGGCTGCTACTACCTCATCGCCTACAACGAGAAGCACGACTCCTTCCCCAGCTACCGCGTCGACCGCATGCAGGGGCTGCGCATCACCGACGAGGCGGCCGTGCGCAACGAGCGCATCGCCACCTTCGATGCGGCGGCCTACACTTCTCGCACGTTCTCCATGTTCGGCGGCGAGACGACGCCGGCGACGCTGCTGGTGGAGGAATCGGTCATGAGCGCCATTATCGACCGCTTCGGCAAGGACGTGGAAAGCGCGCCGGTGGATGCGACCCATGCCCGCGTACACGTCACCGTGGCCGCCAGCCCCGTGTTCTTCGGCTGGCTCGCCCAGTTCGGCACCGCCGTGCGCCTAGAGGCCCCCAGTGCCCTGAGCCGCCAGTACGCCGACTACCTAAGAGGCATCGCCGACAGCTACTAGAATCGTCTAATGCACGACCTTCTCGATGAGGGACTGAAGGCGGTGAACGTCAAGCGGCTTGGGAAGGTGCGCGTCCATGCCGCTTTCCAGGGAGCGCTTGCGGTCCTCGGAAAACGCGTTGGCGCTCACGGCGATGATGGGCAGCGATGCGCGCAGCGGGTCGGGCAGCGCGCGGATGGCGCGGGTGGCGGCATAGCCGTCCATGACCGGCATCTGAATGTCCATGAGCACCAAGTCGTAGGCGCACGCATCGGCCTCCTCGATCATCCCCACGGCCACCTCGCCGTTTTCCGCCGTGTCCACCGCATAGCCCGCGTCGTCCAGAAGACAGCAGGCGATCTCGCGGTTGAGCTCGTTGTCCTCCACGAGCAGAATGCGGTGCACCGGGCCCCGCCCGCGGCTCGGACGCGGCGCTTCGGCGGCCACGTCGGCCGGAGCCTGGCGGAAGGTGATGTCCACCGTGAAAGTGGAGCCCTCCCCCGGCGCGCTTTCCACAGCAAGCTCGCCTTCCATAAGATCGAGCACGTTGCGCACGATGGTGAGCCCGAGTCCCGTGCCCTGAACGCCCGAAGCCGTGGTGTTGCTCTCCCGTTCGAAGGGCATGAACATGCGCTCCATGAACGCGGGCTCCATCCCTACGCCCTTATCGGCCACGACGAAGCGGAAGCTGGCGAAGCCCTGGGGCACGCCGGCGTTCTCGGCCACGCTGATGCGCACGGTGCTGCCAGCCGGCGAGTACTTGATGGCGTTGTCCACCAGCTGGGTGAGCACGTGGGACAGGCGCACGGCATCCACGAGCACGCGATCGTGGGCCAGAGGCTCAATGTCGCAGGCCAGGGTGACGTCGGCGCGGTCCGCCAGATCCACCATGTCCATGCGCGCCTGCAGAACCAGCTCGGAAAGCGAGCATTCCGCCTCGGCCAGCTGCACATGGCCCGCTTCCATGCGGCTGATCTCCAGCGTCTCGTTCACCACGTCGAGCAGCTGCTCGGAAGCGGCCAGCACTTTGTCGCTGTAGGCGCGCACCCGCTCGGCCTCGCCACCATGGGCCGAGATGAGCGACGCGTAGCCCACCACGGCGTTCAGCGGCGTGCGGATGTCGTGGGACATATTCGAGAGGAACGTGTTTTTCGCCACGTTGGCGGCCTCGGCCTCGGAAAGGGCGTTGCGCAGCATGGTACGGTGCTCGAGTTCGCGGGCATAGGCCTCGCGCAGCTGGGCGTTCACCGCCTCCAGCTCGTCGGCCCGCTCGCGCAGCTTGTCCGTGGCGTCGTTGATGAACACGTAGAAGAACTCGCCCGCGCCCAACGTGACGTGGTGGCCGTAGTCCTCTATCCAACGCACCGAGCCGTCGCGGCGGATGATGCGGTACTCCACGTAGTCCATGGAGTACCGGTCGGCCTGAATCTGACGGCTGATGGAGTGCTCCACGGCCTCGATGTCCTCGGGGTGCACCATGCCGGGGAAGGTGCCGCCCGTCAGCGCGACGAACTGCTCCTCGTCAGCGCAGCCGAAGATGCGCAGGCAGGCCTCGTTGACGTAGACCACCGCCTCGTCGCCATCGGCATGGTAGACGAAAAAGCCGCCTGGCATATGAGCGAGAACGTCGCCGATGTCGAGCTGGGCTAAAGCGGGAAATATGGAGGGCGCCGAGGTTGCCATGTGCTGCTTTCTTCTGTCGGCCGAAAAGGTGCTTTCCGTATGCTACCACGGCCGTTGCCCAGCGCCCCCGAAGCTGTCGATGAGCCCACGAATTTGTAACGAAAGAGAAACGTGGAAGGCTTACGAGAAATCGAACATGGCGGTGGAAAGGTAGCGCTCGCCCGTGTCGGGCAGGATGACGACGATGTTCTTGCCCACGTTTTCGGGTCGGCGCGCCAACTTCGCCGCCGCCGCCACGGCCGCGCCCGAGGAGATGCCCACGAGCAGTCCGTCATGGGCAGCCAGCTCGCGCCCGGCCTCGAAGGCCTCCTCGTCTTCGATGGCGATGACCTCGTCGTAGATAGCGGTGTCCAGCGTCTCGGGCACGAACCCGGCGCCGATGCCCTGAATCTTGTGGGCGCCGGCGCGGCCCTCGGAGAGCACGGGGGATCCGGCCGGTTCCACGGCCACCACCTGGATGGCCGGGTTCTGCGCCTTCAGATAGGCCCCGGTGCCCGAAAGCGTGCCGCCGGTGCCCACGCCGGCCACGAGGATGTCCACCGCGCCATCGGTGTCCTCCCAGATCTCCGGGCCGGTGGTGCGCTCGTGCACGGCCGGATTCGCCGGGTTGGAGAACTGCGAGGGAATGAACGAGTTCGGAATCTCCGCCGCCAGCCGCTCGGCCTCCTCGATGGCGCCCTTCATGCCCTTGGCGCCTTCGGTGAGCACCAGTTCCGCCCCAAAGGCGCGCATGAGGTTGCGCCGCTCCACGGACATGGTCTCGGGCATGACGATGATGATGCGGTTGCCCCGCACGGCGGCGATGGCAGAAAGGCCGATGCCGGTGTTGCCGGAGGTGGGCTCGATGATGACCGTCTCGTCGTCGAGGACCCCGGCCTCCACGGCGGCGTCGATCATCGATTGGGCGGCGCGGTCCTTCACCGAGCCGGTGGGGTTGAACGACTCCACCTTCCCGATGAGCGTGGCGGGCAGCTCGTGGGCGCGCTCGTAGTTGGTCAGCTCCACCAACGGCGTATGCCCGATCAGCTCGGTGATGTTCTCGTGGACGGTCATGGGAAATCCTTTCTGGCTGAAACAAAGCCGGCAACCGGTCGGAGACGTGGGGTGTTCTGACCGAGCGAGTTCCGCAGCGAACGAAACAGTCCAGTGGACTGTTTCGCAGAGCGAGGACTGTCTGAGCGAATCAGAATACCGCGCGGCTCCGACCGACGAGGAGATGCATTGCCCCCATCCTACTGAATAGCCCCACTTCGTCAACGGCCCGCGCCATAGCGGTTTCCGATGGCGAGGCGGCCGAGAAAACCGTGGCGCACCGTCAAGTTCTCCCTTCCATCGCCGCCCGACGGTCGTATAATGCCTAGCAGTTCCCTAGACTTGAATCCTAACCCACCATAGGAGCTTCCCATGACCCTGCAGCAACTTCGCTACCTCATCGCCATCGCGAACCACGGCTCCATCTCGGCGGCGGCGCACACGCTGTACGTCTCGCAGTCAAGCCTGTCGGTGGCCGTGCGCGACATCGAGCGCGAGACCGGCGTCACCATCTTCGAGCGATCCAACCGCGGTATCACGCTCACGAGCGATGGCATCGAGCTTTTGGGCTACGCCCGCCAAGTGGTGGAGCAGGCCGACCTCATGGAGCAGCGCTACTCCGGCCGCGGCGGCGAGGCGGCGCAGCGTCTATCCATCACTTCCCAGCACTACGCCTTCGTGGTGGAGGCGTTCCTGGAACTGGCCGAGGAGTACGAGGGCGCCGGCTACAACTTCAGCCTGCGCGAGACCCGCACCTCCGAGGTCATCGAGGACGTGCGCGACTTCCGCAGCGATCTGGGCGTGCTGTACCTCTCCACCTTCAACGAGAGCGTCATCGGGCACGCCCTTTCCGACGCGAACCTCTCCTTCAACCTGCTGTTCACTGCGCAGCCCCACGTATTCGTCAGCGACAAGCACCCCTTGGCCTCGCGCACCGAGGTGACCGTGGAAGATCTGGAGGACTACCCCCGCTACGCCTTCGAGCAGGGGGCAAACAACTCGTTCTTCTACTCCGAGGAGCCCCTGGCCGAGCTGCCCCACACAAAGTGCATCTCCGTGAGCGACCGCGGCACCCTCTCGAACCTGCTCGCTCACCACAACGGCTACACCATTTCCACCGGCGTGCTCTCCAGCGAGATGTACACCGGCATCGCCAGCGTGCCCCTGCAGACCAAAGAGCTCATGCGCGTGGGCTACATCGTTCACAACGAGCGACAGCTGTCGCCTCTGGCCCAAAGTTACATCGAGAAGCTGAGCCTGTTCGTAGAAGGCTACCAAATCGGCCTCGCGGGGTTGTAGCCCAAAGCAGCAGCAGACAGCATCCGCAGCCCCTGTCTCCTTTCGGGCGGGCTAGAAAGCCCGGACGATGGTGCCGCCGCCGAGGACGATGTCGCCTTCATAGAGGACGGCGGCCTGGCCTGGGGCGGCGGCGCGCTGGGGCTCGTCGAAGGTGACGGTCAGCTCGTCGGGGCCGGTCTGCTCGGCGACCGCTGGCACGGGCCGCTGGCGGTAGTGGGTCTTCACCTGCACCTCGCGCGGGCCTTCCAAAACGCCTCCGCTGATGAGATTCACATCGCAGGCCACTACTCCTGAGCTGAGCAGCTCGTCTTTGAAGCCGACGATAAGCTGGTTGGCAAACGCATCTTTCCCCAGCACGTACAGCGGCTCGCGCGCCGCCACACCGATGCCCTTGCGTTGCCCGATGGTGTAGCGGATGAGCCCTGCATGCTCCCCGAGAACACGTCCTTCCCGGTTCACAATCTCGCCCGGTTCAAAAGCAGTAGCAACCGAAGTTTTCTTCGCACCTGTCTCCGTAGGAGCGGACCTTGGTTCGCCCTTGCCCGCGAGTCCTAAGGGCGTGCACAAGGTTTCTCCCTCACAACGACACGCCCGGCACCATGCTTCAATGAATCCCGTGTAGTCGCCGTCGGGAACGAAGCAGATATCCTGGCTCTCGGGCTTTTCCGCTGTGACGAAGCCGTGGGCGCGGGCCAGCTCGCGCACCTCGTCCTTCGTCAGCTCGCCCAGAGGAAACAGCATGTGGGCGAGCGTGTCCTGGGTGAGGTGGTACAGCACGTAGCTTTGATCCTTAGCAGGGTCACTCGCCCGCAGAAGCTGCCAGCACCCGGTCGCCTCGTCCCAGCGGCGCCGGGCGTAGTGTCCCGTGGCCACGTAATCGAGCCCCAGCTGGCGCCGGCGCTTTTGCAGCGCCTCGAATTTCAGGAACCGGTTGCAGGCGATGCAGGGGTTGGGCGTGCGGCCCTCGAGATAGGCCCCGCAGAACGGGTTCACCACCGCCGCATCGAAACGATCGCGCAGATTGAAGGCATCGTGGGGAATGCCGAGACGCCGGCACACTGCCCGCGCATCTTCCACATCGCGCGCCGACCCACACGTCGACCCTTCGCCTTTCCCGGCGTCGCCCAAAACCTCGCCACCGCGTAGCACCATCGTCGCACCGCGCACGTCGTAGCCCGCCTGCTGCAAGAGCAACGCGCACACGGAGCTGTCGACGCCTCCCGACATCGCCGCCATCACGCTGGCCGCCCCGGGCGCCGCGGCCGTTCCTCTGTCATTTCCGAAAGTCATGGGGCGCATCATAGCACAGCATGGAGCATCTCTCTTCTCTCCCTGCTCCATCGCGCTCCGTCCGCGTCTTCGCCTTCCACCTTCCCCTCGCTCACCGCCCTGTGGAGCGCGAGACAGGCATCCCCGCCCGTGCCCACTGCCAATCGTGCTACGCTGGAACCATGCAGGGGTACCGCCCCGACAAAGCGAGCCAAACCCATGGCCACCTCGTCGATGCGGTTGAGAGGGCGCTTGCCCAACCCTTCGAACCTGTCAGCTAACACTGTCGTAGGGAGCATGCTCACCAAGCACAAGGGGCGCTTCCTGCAGGGAGCGTCTTTCTTTTTGGCACGCCCGCAGGCCAGCGCTTCAGCTTCCGGAAAGGAATCGTCATGACCGAACCTTCCACCTGCGCCATCAGCGCACCTGCAGACGCTTGCGCGTCCCGCAGCACCCGAACCGAGGCAGAGCTTCGGGCGCTCATGGCCCGCGCCGTGCACGAGGTGCGCGAGACGAACCCGCTGGCGCCTTCCATCACCAACACCGTGACCCAGAACTTCGTCGCCAACGCCCAGCTGGCCGTCGGCGGCTCGGCGGCCATGGTGTATTTGCCCGACGAGGGCGAATGCGTCGCAGCCCTGGGAGGGGCCGTGTACATTAACCTGGGGACCCTGCTGCCCGTCTACGAGCAAACGGTTCCCGCCACGGCGCGCGCCTGCGCGGGGGCGGGCAAGCCTTGGGTGCTCGATCCGGTGGGCATCGGCATCGGCAGCCTGCGCACCCAGCTCATCGAGGCTGTGCGCGAGAATCCCCCCGCTATCCTGCGCGGCAACGCCTCGGAGATCATCGCCGTGGCTGAGCTGTGGGGACTCGGGGACGACGCGGCCGAAGACGCTTCCGGCGACGGTCCCCGCGGAGTGGACAGTACCGACTCTGTGGACGCCGCCGAGCGCGCCGCCGTGGCGTGCGCCCGCTTCACGGGAGGGGCCGTGGCCGTCTCCGGCACTACCGACCTTGTCACCGACGGCGCCCAGGTGGCGCGCCTTTCCGGCGGATCGCCCCTCATGACCTGCATCACCGGCTCCGGCTGCTCGCTGGGGGGCGTGTGCGCGGTCTACGCCTGCGTGGCCGATCCCTTCGTGGCGGCGCTCGCCGCAACGGCCGCCTACAACCTGGCCGGCCTGCGCGCTGCCGAAACCTACAACGGCTCCGGCAGCTTCCAAGTCGCCTTCCTCGACGCCCTCTACAACCTCACCGCCGAGGAAGTGGCCGAGGCACCTCTGGCGCTTGCCAGCGCATCAGCCGCGTAAGCCGAGAAACAAAAGGAGATTCCTATGAACACGCTTGTTGCCGTTGCCATCGCCCCCTTCGGCGTGGGAGACGAGCTGGCCCCCTACGTGGCGGAGGCCATTCGCGTCATCCGCGACTCCGGGCTGCCCCACCGCACTACCTCTATGTTCACCGAGATCGAGGGCGAATGGGACGAGGTCATGGCCGTCGTGCGCGACGCCACCATGCGCCTCGCCGACCAGGGCATCCGCACCGAGGTAATCCTGAAGGCCGACATCCGCCCGGAGCACAGCGACACCCTGCACACCAAGGTCGAGAAGGTGGAGGCACTGCTGACCGATTAGGGGTTCGTCCACAACTTTCCATCATCTGCATGGAGGCCCTTGCGCTTTCGCGTTGGCCCGCTATGATGCTTCCCGAAATACGACACGAAGCGAAAGAGGTTCCATGCTCCGCAAAATTATTCACATCGACGAGGACAAGTGCACCGGCTGCGGCCTGTGCGTCGACGCGTGCCACGAGGGCGCCATCGCCATGGTCGACGGCAAGGCGCGCCTGGTGCGCGACGACTATTGCGACGGGCTGGGCGACTGCCTGCCGGCCTGCCCCACCGACGCCATCTCCTTCGTCGAGCGGGAAGCCGCTCCCTACGACGAGGCTGCCGTGGCGGCACACCTGGGCGCCCGCAACGGCGGCGCGACGGCTGGCAGCGTTCCGGCCGCGGCCGAGCACCGCAGCGGCTGTCCCGGCTCGGCCGCCCGCACCCTCATCGACGACGCTCCGAAGCCGGCGCCGTCGCCTGCGCACCAGGGCGGATGCCCCGGTTCCCGCAGCCGCTCCCTGAACGGCGCCTCGGCACCGGCCCCCACGCCGGCCGGCCGCGCCGCTGCTCCGGCCGCTGCCGGCGCCACCGACGCGCTTTCCGCCGTGGCCGCCGCTCTGCCGAACCGCTTGGCTCAGTGGCCGTGCCAGATCAAGCTCGTACCGGCGCAGGCCCCCTACTACCAGGGCCGCGGGCTGCTTATCGCCGCCGACTGCACCGCGTTTGCCTGCGCCAGCTTCCACGAGCGCTTCATGAGCGGCAACGTCACCATCATCGGCTGCCCCAAGCTGGACGAGGGCTCCTACACCGACAAGCTCGCCGCCATCATCGCCGCCAACGACATCACCTCGGTCACCGTCGCCCGCATGGAGGTGCCCTGCTGCGGCGGCCTCGAGCGCGCCGCCGCCGAGGCCTGCGCCCAGTCGGGCAAGGACATCCCCTTCGAGGTAATCACCTTCGCCGTCAACGGCGACGTCATCGATTAGCTAAGGTCGCCCCAAACACCCATGGCAACGTCCTCGACCAGGATCGCGTCCGGCCGCCATCGCAACGGCGAAAAACTCGAAACCCGCTGTGACGGCCGGATTAGTCCAGCTCGGCCATAACTGCCTCGGAAACGATCCCGGCCACCTCCGGGATCGTTTCTTCTTTTACGGAGGAAAAGCTCATCACAAAAGCGGGGCGACGCCGACTCGTCCCGCGGTCGTTGAACCGATAGCGGCTCAACGGCGCCAAGCGCACGCCACGAACCGCGGCGCGCCGAGCCACGCGTTCCTCGAAGGCCACGCTGTCTCCTTCGGCGCTTTTCGCGCCTTCGCCCCTTTCGTCGCCTGCGCCGATTCCGACTTCCATGAGAAAGTGCAGCCCGGCGCCCACGTTGGCGAAACGTAGGCAGCTGCCAGCCGGGGACGCCGCAAGCGCCTCCGTCAGCGCACCCAGCAGCCGTCGGTAGCGCGTCCTCTGGCGATTGACATGGCGCTCGTAGTCGCCCGATTCCATGAACCGCGCCAATGTCAGCTGCTCGAGCGCGCCCACCGTGCAGGTATAGAAACCAAGCTTGTCGCGAAACCGCTCGGCCAGCTCTTCGGGCAACACCACGTACCCAATGCGGAAAGCACCTCCGAGCGTCTTCGAGAACGTGTTCGCGTAAATCACGCGGCCAGCCCCATCGAGGGTCGCGAGCGTCGGCACGGGACGTCCCGCCATGCGGAACTCACAGTCGAAGTCATCTTCGATAAGATAGCGCGACCGGGTCTCAAGCATCCCGCCGACTTTCCCACTCCCGCACTCGTCCACCAAGGCGTTTTCCGGATCCCACTTAGCCTCAGAGGGCCGGCTGGGCCCATCACTGACGCGTGGCGCCAGAACGCTCTCTGACTTTTCCGAGGTGCCGTAAGCCCATTCCACCAGCGCGCGCCGACGCGACACCGGCACCGTGATGCCGGTGGGAAACTGGTGCGAAGGGGTGCAATGCAGCACGTCGATGCCAGCGCGCTCAAGAACCTCCAACGACGGTCCCTCCTCGTCGAGGGCGATCGGCCGCACCGCCACATCGTTCGACCGGTAAATACTCGCAAGCCGCGGATAGCCGGGGTCTTCCACACCGTATACCAGGTCGCGGCCGAGCAGCTGCACGAGCAGACCATAAAGCGACTGGGCACCGGAACCGATCACGATCTGGTCGGGATGCACCTCCATGCCGCGAAAGCCCCGCAGATGCGCCGCGATGGCCGCCCGCAACCGAGGCGATCCCTGGGGCCCCGCGGCTTCCAGCACCGTGCGCTCGCTCTCGTCGGCCAGCACGCGCCGCAACGTCCGCGCCCACGCCGCATAGGGAAACACCCCTTCCGGCGCCGTCGCCCCTGTGAAGTCGGCGAGCCATTTGCGCCCGACATCATTCTGGCCGCACCAAGATGCCCCGCATCCGGCCCTGCCGTCCTCGATACCCCCGTTGCTTCGGATTTTCGCCTCATACCCACGGGGGCCTGATTCGCCCCGGAGCCCCAAATGCACCCCCAAAACATCCCCTTCGCCACAAGCTATACAAAAGGACTCGTCTTTTGTGGCAAGTTTTTCGAGGGTTTCGACGTCATCGTTTCCCGAAACCCCCATTTTGGCTACGCCGAGCGCGCTTTTGCCCTCGAAACCGGCTTTGGAAGGCGATTTCACGGTTTCACGCGTCGAAACCCTCGAAAAACTTGCCAAATTCGGGCCGATTTCCTGCACATAGAAGCCGCTGCGGGGCACGGCGCGCACATAGCCCTCGGCCACCAGCTGGTCTAAGGCCCCCTCTACGGTGACGACGCTCACTCCCAAATGCTTCGCGAACGCCCGCTTGGAAGGGAGACGCGCGCCGGCCGCAAGAGCACCCGACTCGATGTCGGCTCGAAGCGCCCGGTAAAGCTGCTCGTACAGGCTCGTCTCCCCTCCGCGATTTAGCACATACGTGAGCATCGCTTTCCCTTCCTCCTCCTGCAGCACGCTTTGAACGAGCTGCTCCTTTACGACCACCTGGTCTTCTGCCAGATCGCCAGCTCGTCGGCTCTTTGCGAAACCGAGGCCACTTCCAACTGACCTTATTAAAACTTCCCAAATTGAATATAACACTAAGCTCAGTTATCCCTTACCCTTCCGCTCATATCTTTTGCGAAAGGAAGGATCCTCATGACCGAAACCGCCCCCGCCGCTAACCAGGCCGGCAACCCCGCTACTCCCATCACCTCTGCTGAGCGCGTAGCCCTCAACCGCCAGCTCGCCCAAATGCTGAAAGGCGGCGTCATCATGGACGTCACCACCCCCGAGCAGGCCCGCATCGCCGAGGCCGCCGGAGCCGCGGCCGTTATGGCGCTCGAGCGCATCCCCGCCGACATCCGCGCGGCCGGCGGCGTTTCCCGCATGAGCGACCCGGCCATGATCAAGGGCATCCAGGCGGCCGTTTCCATCCCCATCATGGCGAAATGCCGCATCGGGCACTTCGCCGAGGCACAGATCCTCCAGGCCATCGACATCGACTACATCGACGAATCCGAAGTGCTCTCGCCGGCTGACGACACCTACCACATCGACAAGACCGTCTTCGCCGTCCCCTTCGTCTGCGGCGCCCGCGACCTCGGCGAGGCCCTGCGCCGCATTGCCGAGGGCGCCACGATGATCCGCACCAAAGGCGAGCCGGGCACCGGCGACGTCGTGCAGGCCGTGCGCCACATGCGCCGGATGAACGCTGAAATCCGCCGCATCCAGAACCTGCGCGACGATGAGCTGTTCGAAGCGGCGAAGGAGCTGCAAGTGCCGGTGGAGCTGCTGCGCGAGGTGCACGAGGCCGGCAAGCTGCCCGTCGTGAACTTCGCCGCCGGCGGCATCGCCACCCCGGCCGACGCGGCCCTTATGATGCAGCTGGGCGCCGAGGGCGTCTTCGTGGGCAGCGGTATCTTCAAGTCGGGCGACCCGGCCCGACGCGCCGAGGCCATCGTAAAGGCCACCACGAACTTCAACGATCCTGAGATGCTCGCCGCCTTGTCCGAAGACCTCGGCGAAGCCATGGTGGGCATCAACGAGCAGGAGATCCAGATCATCATGGAAGAGCGGGGGCAGTAGAACCCATGTCCCCAACCATCGCCGTTCTCGCCCTGCAAGGCGCTTTCATCGAGCACGAGCAGCGCCTGCAATCCCTCGGCTGCACCACCATCGAGCTGCGCCAGGCCGCCGACCTCGCCCGTCCCTTCGACGGCCTGGTGCTCCCCGGCGGCGAGTCCACCGTACAGGCGAAGCTGCTGCATGACCTGGGAATGTTCGAACCGCTGCGCCAACGCATCGCCGAGGGCCTCCCCGCCCTCGGCACCTGCGCCGGCCTCATCCTGCTCGCCGACCATTTCCGCACCCTGCCCGTCACCGTGCGCCGCAACGCCTACGGCCGCCAACTCGGCAGCTTCCACGCCGAGGGTCGCTGGGAAGAAGGGGCGAAGGGGACAGAAGAAGCCGCGGGAGCAACCTGCGTCGCAGACGCGAAGGACTACTCGAGCAACAGCGCCACACTCGCTTCCGAGCCGGTTCCCCTCACCTTCATTCGCGCCCCGCGCATCGAAGCTACCGGCCCCGGCGTCGAGCCCCTCGTCACCCTGAACGACGCACCGGTAGCCGTGCGCCACCGCAACCAGATCGCCGCCGCCTTCCACCCCGAACTCGACGACGACAACCGCCTCTACGAAGCGCTCCTCGCGCCTTTGAAGCGCGCCTACTGAACCAACCGATAGACGGCGCCCGGGCCGCGCGACGGCCCCAGCCGTTCCACAAGAGACTTGTCCATCAGCCGATTGAGCGCGCGGCTGATCGTTGCCTTCGACTTACCCAATGCGTCCATAAGAATCCGCGAGCTCACCGGTGCGGGCGCCTCTTCCAAGAAGTCGACGATGTCGCACTCCACCGTACCCGGCGCCAGCACATGAATGGTATGGAAGCGACCTGTTTCGTCTGACCACTCCGTGACGGATCGCACGATCTTCCCGCCCGCAGCGCCCTCAGGCAGCCGAACGCCACCGCGCCCGCCACCCCCCGCGCGGCCGCCGAACCCGAACCCGAACCGCCCTGCCTCCGCGCCAGCGCCGGCCTTGTATAGCGCCACCTCGAAAGCGGTGATGTGGTCAATGGCTACCGGTTCCGGCATATTCGCCTCGCGCAAGCTGGCCCGAATCTGGAAGTAACCCGTGCCCTTGTTCTCCACCACGCTGCCCACCTCGGCAAACCCCTCGGCATAGGGGGTGGCGCGCAGGATGTTGGCCAGTGCCTGGTTGCGCGGGAAGGAAACGCCAAGCTCGCCCAAACGGTCGACCGTCATAGCCCGGCACAAACCGCCTGGACTCAATATCTCAATGCGGTCGCCGTACATAGTCACCTGAACCTGAGAGGCGCACCCGTCCGGCGAGTAATCGCGGTGCATGAGCGCGTTGGCCACCGCCTCGCGCACGGCCGTCTCGGGATACTCGAGTCTATCGATGCGAAACGCCCCCTCCACCTTCGACGAGACGCGCACGTTGCGTCGCAGCGCCACCATCAGCTCCGATATCATCACGGGGATGGGCCCGACGATCTCGCGAGAATCGAGAAAACGCAGCCCCTCGGCGCTCACATCGGCCTTCGACGTCCCCGGGATCACCGTAAACGAAAGGCAGGCCCGCGGGAAATAACGCTGCGGAAAGCGCCCGAGCGCCATAAGTCCCGCCAATGTGGGTCGCACAATCCCCTCCCCGTCACGAGCCGTCACGCAGAGCGCCTCAAGCAGCTCCTCGTCGCTCATGCCCTTGAACGCTCGCGGCGAATCGGCACGCTGTCGGCGCATGAAGCCCTCCAGAAGCTCTTCGTCAAAGTCGCCCATCGCAGCCCCTTCGACCACTTCGCGATCGTATCGCGGCGGCCGACGCCCCTCCAGCAGGCGGTCCACCTCGTAGGGGCTCAGCCTCCGATCACCATCCCCCACACGCACATAGGAGCCGTCATGCATTGCGCGCGACTTGACGAAGCAGGGCTTAAGCTCGGGCGGCAGTTCGGGCACCGTGGCCACCACCACAGGCGATCCTTCGAACTCGACAATCTCGACTGACGCCCGCACGGGCGGCTCCATCTTCTCGCCGCACATCTGGGCAAGCGCGTCGGCCACAGCACGCGCCTTGAAGCCCGGAACACCTTGGAACCCCGCTCGCTCCGCGAGCCCCAGAATCACCACGCCACCCGACGTGTTCGAAAACGCGCTCAGCGTCTCCGCCATGCTTTTCGGAAGCCCCTGAGAAGCCGCTTTCACCTCTACCCGCTCGGTGTCGGTGCCAAGACGTCGGGCGAGACCAATATAGCTCTCCAGATCGAAATCGTACACGCCCATAGCCCACCCCCGCAAATAGTTTCAAGAAGTCTCATCAGTATGCAACAACTTGAGACTATTTGCAACAACGCTTGTATTTGTTGGTGCGCGCAAACCCAACATTGTGCAAGACCCCTGCTCAGAGAATTCAAATCATGATTTGACTGTAACATCTGCGGGACCGACATCACCGGCAACACCTCCGCCCATGCGAAAGAACACATGAAGGCCGGTGAAGGATCTGGGCATCATAGTGAAATCCGTCAGATAGTCACCGGCTACAACACGGTTAGCCATAAGAAAGAGGGACATTGGGAAACGAGGGTTGTCGGCGGTCGTTGGGAATAGACGTTAGGCAGGGGTCATTAAGGATGCGCTTGATATTGCTGTCAAGCCCTGATAGACGATTTGTCCGTTTATCAGCCACAGTTGCTTAGATGCCGGCAGAGCATGAAACAATTTCTGCCAGTAGGCGTCATTTCGCGATGCGCATCTTTTATATCCAATAGGCTGCATGGGTATCGCTAACCCACACAGCCTATTGGCGCCCAATCTCTCTAACGTACTTATCTGCGACTATTGAATCTTCTGCGACCGACATAGAGCAGCAAAGAAGCCAGTCCTATAGCAGAAGCGCAAAAGAGAATCAGAGCAATACGCACAGGCAAGCCTAAGCTGTCACTTGTTTCTGCCAAAAAGCCTAAAGAGCTAGCAGGCTTATCAGTATCAGTGACGGAGTTCGCGTTATCTGTCTGACCCGAATTGATTTCCTGGTTACCTCCTGATGCCTCAGGTGCATCCGAACCACCGTTATTCCCTTGGCCACCGTTCATGCTTCCGCTATTGCCCTGATTGGTTCCACCGTTGTCTCCGCCTCCCTGCTCGCCACCACCTGACGGATCGCGTCCGTCATCGGTTACGCTCACGGCAAGATTCAATCTCTCGCTGTATTCATCAAAAGGCATCCCCTCTTTATATGCGGCGATTCGATACTTCGTATCTCCCGTAACACTGATAGGTCCGGTGTAAACGCGTCGCGTCCCGTTTGCATCGCAGGGGCAGGTGTCGTCGGTGGTGTAGTAGATGGTCGCTCCTTCGGTGGTGGTTGTCAGGGTTAGCTTCGAACCTTTCGGTACCGTCACGCTGTTCTCTTTTGGAGCCAACGCATCGAACGTGTTCGTTCCGATGGTTGCGGTGGGCCGCACGGGTTGCGCTGCATCAGAAGTGGTGCGAATCGCCAGCTCCTTGGAAAGCGACGTGCCAGTTGCCGCAAGGGTGAGCGCCGTCATTCCGGGAAGGTCACCATAGAGCGAGAACGATGTCTTGCCCTCGGAATCCGTCATGCCAGTTGCGATGCCCTCGCCAGAAGCGTCCAAGGCGCTGATACCGTCGAGCGCCGCGATGCTGGGCGCATCCACCTGTGCCGTCACCGGCTGGTTCGCCACAGGGGTGCCGTCCGAATAGCGCACGTAGGCCACAACTTGGACAGGTTCAGGAGCATCGCTTTGCAAGACGACGGCATTCTCATAGTTCGCAACGAGCTGCGCCGGACGTTTCTCGACGGTGAGCGTCTTCGACCATGACCCGAACAGATCGCCCAACGAACACTCCGTATAGCTCTTCGCACCGTTCAGCTTCACCGAAACACTTGCTCCTTCGGACAAGGGTTCTTGCGGGTAGATGCGCAGGACCTTGGCAAGCGCTCCTCCTCCGTCGGCCTCGCTGGCGTCTTTCGAGTCGACCCATTCAAGACGGGCGCTCTCGCCATCCACGAGGGCGCTCGTTCCTGCTCCCTCATCGGCTTTCATGTATTGGCTGAATTCCAGCTCTATATATTCGGGGCAGGCATTCGCAGCTACAACGCTTGGTGCCTGCGTTGACTTCAAACCTACCTTCAGCCCGGTTCGGATGGGGAGCACCGAAAGCCAGTCCGTCCTTGCTACGTCATACCCTTCTTTGGCGACCCTCACCTGATAGAAGCCGGTTGGCGTATCCCATTGGAAGGCTCCGTCTGCGCCCGTGGTCAGCGTGCCCTCCTGCTCGTAGTCTTCGGCATTCCATTTCCGTGCATTGCGGCCGTTTGCATCGTCTGCAACATAGATGGTCGCCTTGGCACCTTCTACGGGATTACTATCCAGCGCCTCATATACGATGCCCGACGGGTCGATGATCACATTTGACCCGATGCCGTAGAACTTGTCCCAGTCGATGATGTTCCTGACATCGTCGCTGCCATTGTTCTTCTTAGGAACTTCCTTGCAAACGCTCTTCCTGTAAGCGGTTGCCTGCTCATAGGCGTTCTTTGCCTTGTCGAGGTAGTGCGCGCGCAGCAGGTGAATCGAGGTGGATCCTGCATCGATCGCCAACGAGGCCTTGCTCACCACGCCGCCAGCAGTGCTAGCCCCCTCCGTCACTACAGAGCTGCTCCCCATGGTTGCGACAAGGATGATCGTCGATCCCACCGTGTTCCAATAACCGGTCATTACATCGGTGTAGTTATGGTCGTCCTCGTTCTCCATGAGCTCTCGGTACTTCTCGGCCGCATCGCGTTCGGCGTAGAGCGCCTTGAGGCAGTTCTGGCATGCTCCATCGCAAGGGTTGCGCTTCTTGTAATAGAGAATCCATTGGTTTATGGATTCGATGTCGGCTTCAAGGACGCCTAAGGCATCCATGTTGTCTAACCATGAGTCCATGGCGAATCTCAACCCCACACCACTTCCGATGACGCCGACGCCGCCCAGAACCTGATTGACATTCGTGCACTTTGAGATTTCATTGGCCACCTCTTCTGTCTCCTTAGCCCACATCTGGCTCTTCGCCCAGGCTTTCACCATGGGCGTGATCCTCTCAGGCGGAACGTCCTTGAGGATGCGGCGCGCAAGCACGTTGTCGAGCACACTCTTTGCGCCCTCGTCGATCACGCCGCTCACCATGTCAATCCCCATACCAAAACCATCCAACCCGGCGGCTTTGAGTGCATCCACCTTGGCGGAGCGCATATGGTCATCTTTCTCCTTATGTTCTGAGAAATCGACCTTGTAGGTGTTCTGCTTCTTTGCGTTCGGATCCGTAGCTCCTTGGGGTGCGCTTTCCGTCACCAAGCACGAATAGCCCGTGTAGACGCCTTCCGTCTTGCCGTCAGCACTGTTCTTCTGCGAGTCGGTGACGTAGAGCTCGGCTTCGAGGCGGCCGTCTTCCAAGGTCTGGACTTGGACGCCCTTTGCGCTGTCGCCTTCGGAAACCTTGACGACGCCGCCTAGCTTGTCCTGAAGGCAGTTGTCCATCAGGGCCGACGGTGAGCCCGATGCGCTCACCTTGCCGATGCCCGCGCTCGTTCCCATGGCATCCAGGCTGTTTCGTATGGAGCGGTTCGTCAGCTTTCCGCACGCATAGTTGTTGTCTATGGACTCCTTCATCCTGTGGAAGAAATCCTTCACTTCCTTGATCGTTGCGGCATCCTGACCCGCATACCACCCATCTATCTCCGCATCAGTCGGAATCGAGTACTCGCCGATATCCGGGTCTTCTCCCGTGAAGTAGGGGTCGTCGATCGCAGCAATCCAGGTGTCGTCCGCATCTATGGGTGCACGGAGGCTGTCTAGGCTGATATCCGCGCGCTGCGCCTCAATCTCAGCCAGTGAAGCCTGCGCCTCCGCTTCGGTGAGCGTGCCTTCTTTGACACGCTGCTTTATCTCATTTTCGAACGCCTGTAAGGACGCATCTATTCCTTCGCAGGTTTTGCTCAGCTCGCTGCCGCTGGACGACGTGTCTCCGAACAGATTCTCCAAGTAGAGGTATCTGTCCTTGGCTTCCTGTTCGGCGCGCTTCTTGATGCGCTCCTTGAAGTCCTCGTCGTCCACGTTCGACGCATAGGCCAAGGCGAAGTTGTTGAACGTATAGGTCTGCGGGATGAAGAGCTCCTCGGCATCCAATTCGGAGATACTGAAAGACCCCGAGTCGGGATTGTCTGCCAGCAGCTGCAGATAAGTTTCGTCCACGTACTCGCCGACAAAGCGCGTATATTGCTCGTCGCTTGATTTCTTTGTAAGCGGGATGGCGACCGTCCTGTCGTCCTGCATGACCGCATACATCCATAAGGTGTCGCCGGCGTTGATCTCGTTGCCTGCTTTCTTCACGGTGACATCGAACGTCCAGTAAGCGCACGATTTCCGGGCAAGCTGGTGATGGATGGTCAGGCATTTGTCGCTCTCCTTGCCGTCGGCGATGAGATCCTGCGTCCGGCCTTCATTCGTCACCTTAAACGACCAGATCTGTGCCTGGGGTCGGTAGGTGCAGTCCGCATAGGAAGAGAAAGTGGCTCCTTCTGTGGTAGCAGTTGCATCCACCTTCACACGGTCTCCGTAAAGAAGGGAATCCGTTAGGCCTTCCGGCAGGTCGAAGCCTACCGTTGCTTTGCCCTTGCTGTTCGTGGTAACCGATTCGCCGACGTTTTGCCCGTTGATGGAAAGCTGTGCGGTTGCGCCCGGACTTGCATAGACGATGGCGTTATTGCCCTTCTGGCCCACATAGCCGGACGGCACCTCAACGCTCATCCCAAGGGATGCGAACGAAAGATTGCCCGCAGGCACCGTGGCCCCAGAAGCCGAAAGGGAGAATGGCATCGAATATACCCGTTCCTTCGTCGGTGTCAATGCGATGGATATCACCCCGGAGGTGGCACCAGAAGGGATCTTCACGGAAAGAGCGCCTTCTCTCGATGTGCATTCGAGGGTCTCGCCCGTATCCAACGCGGCTGATGCGTCGCTGTAATCGTTTCGGGGAATGTCAAACGTGAGGGTCGCATCCATGGATCGGTCGAATTCGTAGCTGATCTGAAAGATTGCTTCGCAGTCGACGACAACGGAGCTTTGAGGCATCTTCGCAGTGACGGACTTCACGCCGATCGATGCCAGGGCATCCTCCGCCTTGAAATCGGGAACGCTAAGCGCAAGTGCGCTGGTAGCTTCGTCTTCGATGCGAATGTCCTCACTGGCATAGGGAAACGCGAGTCGCTTGATCACGCCTAGGTGAGAGGCGCTTACATTCAGTGAGGGCTTGAATGCCACTATCGTGTAATCGCCTGCCTTCAGTTTGCCGGTATCGAAATGCCAGGCGGGATTCTCTTGGCCGTCAGGCCAATACACTTGCGCATAACCATCCTGGATGCACCGGGCATTGCTTGCAGTGCCGTCGAACACCAGCACGCGGCTCGTCCCTTCGAAGGCGGCGTTGAGCGAGATGGTCGCACTGCCCCAGCGCGGAAGGACGGCGGCGAACTCTCCCGCTTCTTCGTTGAAAGTTGCAGTTGCAGGGGAAAGAGCGAGCGACTCTGCAGGGGTCACTTCAAGGGAAAGCTCGGCGAGGGCGGCAGGATCGTTGGCGAGCGATTCGGACAAGATGAGTTGACCGCGCTGCACCAAGTAATCGTCGGTGGCGCTCTCACCCGTCAGGTTTTTCCCTGGCTTGAGCTCTGCGCCGTTGCGCTTCAACGTAAACGAAAGGCTGTTCCAATTGGATACGGGAGCATATTCGGGATTGCCGCCGGTATCGCTGCTTCCCGTTTTGCATCGCAGGCTTATGGGATAGACCCGCTGAACCGCCAGTTTCGAAAAACCGGTTATCGTGCCCGCGTCCCAATCGCCCGTCATCTGTCCAGCGGGACGCAGCAGCTCCTTGTCGTAATACCCTGGCATCGTTATGGTGATGAGCGTTTCTACAGCAGGTTTTAAGCCTTCTGCCGTGAAGGCGCCGTCATCCGCAACGTTTGCTTGATAGGTGGAATCACCCTGCTGCACGATAACCTTCACGTCGGTTGTCGCGACACCCTCGGGAAGGTCGAGTTTACCCGTGACCTTCACGGTATTGACGTCGTCGTCGAGCCAAACCCAATTGATTCCTTTTCCTTTCTCTAGCTGTGAGAGCTTCCAGGGGTCTGACTCCGTTCCGTCTGTGCGCTTCTTGTAGGCATAGACAGTGGATCCATCATCGCAGGGTGCGTATAAGCTGTCTGCGTCATAGACACCATTGCGCGCGAGGCACACATCCGGGTTGTCGATGCGCAATTTGACGGCACCGCATGAGCAGAATGCCGAGTAGAGGTACTTGAGAGATGACGGCAACACGATAAGCTCCTGCGAGGAAAGCCCTGTGCAGTCGGTAAATGCATCGTAGAGGCACTCTATGCCGCTGCCGTCTGGGGAAGTCTCAAATGCAACGGAGGTAAGGTCACCTTTCCTACCTGCCGTGAAGGCGCCCTCTTCGATCTCCTTGACGAAGCTGGGGAATGTGACACTTTTAAGATGTTGGTAGTTGAATGCAAACATAGGGATATAGACGTCGTAGCTTCCGTCGAGCACAGCTGCTATGTCCATCGATTCAAGGCCGCCGTCCCCATAGAGCATGACCACGTCGCGGGTTTGCCCATCGACCGTATGCTCATAGCCCTTGTTGAGATAGGCATACACTTCGGCATCATGCAGTGGGTCCGGCGCTTGCCAGCCGCAATCGAACGACCAGCCCGGATCGTTCCAGTAGCCGTTGTCCTGCACGAGCGTTCCTACCCACATCTTCTTACCGGAGCAAGAGGCGGACGTCTTCCATAGGAGCGACTTGTCCAACTCGGGGTAGTTTTCGCATTCATAGTTGTCCAGCGTGGCAAGGTTCTGGGCATCCACGCCGCTCGCAAACGGGTTGGGGCCTGGTTCTGTGGACGCTTCTGTGACTGGCTGGCTATCTTCGGCGCCTTCTGCCACATCAGCATCATCCGAAGAGACAGTAGACCGGTCCGAAGCATCCTCATCCGGAACCTCTTCGTCGGAAACGGATGCGCCATCAAGCAATATGTTGCTGGAGACTGAAAGCGCATCATCGGGCACATCGACTTCAGAATCGCTCACAGGGAGCAGTGCCGCCTGAACGTCTTCGCTCGCGACTGCGTCCACCCGACTTGAATCTTCGGCAAATCCGACGATGGGACACATGGTCACAACCAGTGCCAAGGAGAGTGCGACGGCACAAGCTTTTGCAAAAGGAGATTTTGCTGTCTTGCCTTTTCTGGGCATGGCGTTTTCTATCTTTCTCTTGGTGAGGGATCCCGTTCATTCTCCGAAATCGAGGAACGAGGCACAATAGAGTTGCCAGGTTCGGCAATTGCCAAAACGGAAATCGTACGCTAGGGGGCGCATTTCCTGAGTACCATAGTCATTGCAACCTGCAAGCAACGAGAAAGCGCGAAATGAAGTTTCACGAACAACTGAATGCATATATCGAGCAGATCGACTGCATGGCGAAAGAGGTGAGCGAGCAGTCGGGAGTATCCGCCGCCACTCTGAGCCGATATCGTACGGGGTCGAGGCTCCCCGATACGGAATCCGACGCCTTTGAGAATCTCTGCTCTGCGATCGCCGAGCTGGCACGGCAGAAGCAGCTTGGCGATATAACCGCGGAATCAGTGCGTGAGCAGTTCATGCAGTCATCCGACCTTCGCCCCCGCGACGCCGATCGGCTCCTCGAGAACTTCGACCTCCTCCTTGCAACGCTCGATGTGGGCATCAGCAAGCTCTGTCGCCATATAAACTACGATGCCTCGACCGTGTTCCGCTTTCGCAATGGCTCGCGCCGTCCATCGGATCCCGAAAAGTTCGCATCGTCGGTGGCGGAGTACGTGGCGCGAGAATGGGACTCTGCTCGCGATAGAGCCGTGCTGGCGCATCTGCTAGGTTGCACTGAAGAGGAGCTAGCGGAAAGCTCCGTTCGGTACGAAAAGCTGATGGAGTGGCTGTTCGACGATCGCGACCATAGGGATCATCCCGTGTCGGATTTCCTGTTCAAGCTCGACGAGTTCAACCTGAACGACTACATCAAGGCCATCCACTTCGACGAACTGAAAGTTCCTTCCGTGCCGTTCCAAATGCCCACATCGAAGACGTACTTCGGTCTCGACCAGATGATGGAAAGCGAACTTGATTTCCTGAAGGCCACCGTGATCTCCAAATCAACCGAGCCGGTGATCATGTACAGCGACATGCCCATGGGAGAGATGGCGAAGGATCCGGAATTCCCGAAGAAGTGGATGTTCGGCATGGCCATGATGCTGAAAAAGGGGCTTCACCTGAATCAGATCCATGACTTGAACCGGTCCTTCGAGGATATGATGCTGGGACTTGAGAGCTGGATCCCCATGTACATGACGGGCCAGATTTCTCCGTTCTATCTCAAAGAGCCGTCGAATAACGTTTTTCTGCATCTTCTGAAGGTTTCCGGAGCCGCTGCCCTTTGCGGTGAGGCCATTGTGGGCCACCATGCCGAGGGAAGATACTATTTGACCAAATCGAGGAAGGAGTTGGGGTACTATACGGCGCGAGCCCAGGAGCTGCTGAGCGCTGCGCGACCCTTGATGGATATCTACCGCATCGACAACAAGAACGAGTTCAACGCTTTTTTGCAGGTCGATTCAGAAACAATCGGGAAGCGCAGGAGCATCCTCTCTTCGCTGCCGCTCTACACCATCGATGCGTCCCTTCTGGTGGAGATGCTTGCAAGGTCTGGATTCGATGGAGAAGAGGCGGCCGGCATTGCCGATGCCGCCTCTTCGGCTCGTCGGCGCGTCGTGCATATTCTTGAGACTAGCGAGATCCATGTCGAGATACCGCTGCTTACCAGAGAGGAGTTCGAGGTCTATCCGTTGAACCTCGACCTTTCGAACGCATTCTGCGAGAAGGGCGTCGCGTACACGTACGAGCAGTACCTTGCGCACCTGGAGGATACCGACCGTTTCGCAGCGGATCATCCTCGGTATCAGGTAGAGAAAACTTCTTCACAGACGTTCAGGAACCTACAGATCAGCATTCACGAAGGCAGGTGGGCTATGGTGTCGAAAGAGCTTGTACCATCAATACACTTCGTCATACACCACCCAAAACTAAGACGTGCGATAGAGGAGTTTATTCCGCCTGTGGTCGAGAAATAGCCTCTGCCGATGTTGTCTGAAGCAAATCGCGCAAACTGCTGGCAGGACTGCCATTATATTCATCGACTATGAGGCTATCGTCCTTTCGCCATATGGCCTCAATCTTGCTATTGTTTGCGTCTATATCATCAGAATCAGGAGCCTGGTAATCGGAAAGCCCGCATGACATTAGAACACATCTAATGTCATTACAGTTGCCTTATTCGTTCGAAAGTAATTGGGCTTCGATGCCAGCCTCTCTGCAAGGTGACGTTAGATGTATTCTAATGTCATTCCAAGGCGGAGGAATACTTCCTATGTTGCATCCTGGGCATCCTCTTTGCTTGGAAGGCGCCTTGCGTAATAGCGGAACACCTCGTCGTAATGGTCTTCCACGAACTTTTCCACCAAAATAGATGTCTCTGTTTTAGTAGTAGCTCGGTTCGCTTTGCTGTAATCTTCATTGTCTTGCTGTGTTTCGCCGTGCGACATTCCTGAACCTCACCTCCTATTACGCATAACGCGAAGAGCGCACCCTATGGGCGGCTCTTTTTCGAAAAATTTTTCATTAGGTCGTGAATCCCAAGATTCGATTAGATGTTCTAGGGCTCTTGGAACGGCGCAGGGAGGCACAACATGTCATAACTGATATGACACGGTTAGCCCTGCGAAGAAGGACATTGAGAAATGCTGGTTATCGACGTCCATTGGGAGTGATTTGGAATCCTCTCGCGTATCAATGCGATGTAATAATTGCTCATTATCACGAGCAACTCCGAACTATGAAATATAATTTTCCAGAAATATGAGTAACTCAAGTTTGGTGAATGGCTATAGTGATTTACGAAATTCTCGGAAGCGCTCAACGATGCGCCAGGCAATTTCGCAGTATATCAAGCCCATCAAACACAGTCAGCAGATGCAGATCCTTGAACAATGCAAGACAAAAGCATATAATTGTCTTACTATTAGTAAAGGAGGTCGGTCCTATGGCAACTGCTTCTGTAACGGTGAGAGTCGACGAAGATACCAAGCGCGCCGCAGCTAACATCGTGGAAGATTTCGGCTTCGATCTCTCATCAGTCACGCGCGCGTTCTACCGTCAGATCGTACGCGAGCAGCGCATTCCCCTCACGCTTGAATATCCAACGCCTAATCTCGAGTCTCGCGAGGCAATAAGGGAAACGAAAGAACTCATCGCATCGGGAGATCCGGGCTACGCCACCGTATCAGAAATGTTCGAGGCGATGGGAGCATAGCGGTGCTGAGAGCCAATTACACCCCGCGCTTCCAGAAAGACGTTAAGCGCCTTAAGAAGAAGCACGTAGCGCTAGATCCTCTGAAAGAAGTCGTGGAATTGGTGGTCGCCGATACCCCAGATAGCCGATCAGAACTTGTTCGCCGGCATAATATGCATCGGCTCAAAGGCGAGTGGTCGGGAAGCATGGAATGCCATGTCGCAAACGCTGGCGACTGGTTGCTTGTTTGGGCGCAGACCGACGATCAGGCGTACTTTCAGAGAACCGGTGGCCACGACGATCTGTTCAGTGGATAGGAAGTGCTTTAGGATTGTGCAATCCACCAGGCAATATTGTTTTTCTGAGCTTACTCAGACCCTGTTCTCGCATTTTTCTGAACCGGAATTAACCTCATGTTCACACTTTTCTGAACTTGGAACATTAGCGAGCTAGTGCTATGCTCACTCCCCCTCGCAAACCGGAAAAGCCTCATCGTAGTCGGGGTCGTCCTCGCGGCGCACGAATTCGTAGAGAAGGCGGCGCGTGGCGGGCAGCTCTTTCTTCTTCAGTTGGTGTTCCCACAGCACGAGCACCTTCCAGCCGGCCGCCTCTAGCGCCGCCAGGTTTTGCTCGTCGCGCTCGACGTTGCGGGCGAACTTAGCCTCCCAGTAATCGAGGTTCTTCTTGGGCACCGACAGGCTGCACACGGGACACCGATGCCAGAAGCAGCCGCGGATCTCGATGGCGAGCTTGCGCCCCACGAACGCCACGTCCGGACGCCCGGGCGCTTTCCTCCAATCGCAGCGGTAGCCGGGAAAGCCCATCTCGCGCAGCATGCGGCGCACGAGCACCTCCGGCTTCGTGTCGCGCCGCTTGTTGCCCTGCATCGATTTGTGAGTGGCCGCCGACACAACCCCGAAATCGTAGCGGTTCGTCTTCGATAAGCGCACGCGAGATTCAGCGCCCTCCTCGCCTTCTGCAGAGTCTTCGTCGGCAGCCGCCGCTAAGACTTGCTCCCTCGCCTCGATTGCGCGATCAGTCACGCCGTCGGGAGCATCGCCCGCATCGCCCTGCGCAATCGTCTCTTTCGTTTTCTCTGTTGGCTTTTTCATGGCCGTTATTATAGCGCCTGCGCCTTCCCGCTTGCGGAACCCTGAACACTCCAATTAAGAAAGCGTAAGGTGTGCGTCTTTTTGCAAATGCTGTCACGCGGCGCGCAACCCAAGCGCTACCATGGGAGCCCCCCATCGGCTCGCCAGTCGCAACTGGCGCATTCCAGCGGCAATCACACGTCGCCGGAGCCGGCCGCCCCAAAAGCGAACCGAGCCCCAAGCGACAACGCAGCAGCCGAAGGCAAGCCAAACGAAACACCGAACCCAGGAAGGAGGAGGCCCCATGACGAACGCGCCATTCGCGCTCGACCGTCGCGAGTTCATCGCGCTCGCCGGCGGATTGGCCGCCGTGCTCGTCGTCGGCGACGGTGCCTATTTCTCCTCCCGCAGGTCGGCCGCCCACGCCCAGCCTGTACCTTCCGAATCCGGTACCCTGACCCAACCCGAAACGCCGCTTAACGGCACGATCGCCTCACCCAACACAGAGACAGCAGCGGCCGCCACGACCTCTCCCGAGACCGAGTCAGCAGCCGCGACCAATACCGAAATGCCTCCGACGACGCTTGAAGACCTACCCTGGAACCTGCGCCTCGTGAACCGCGACCATCCCCTCGCCGCCGACTTCGCGCCTAGCAATCTGGCCGAGTTGCCCGACGCAAGCTGGGTGGAGCCCCACGTCAACCACCGAGTGGATGCCCGCATCGTCGAAGATCTCACAGCCATGCTCACGGCTGCCGAAGCCGCCGGCACACATCCCATCATCTGCTCCTCTTTCCGCACCTACGACTACCAGGAGAATCTCTTCGAAAACCGCATCGAGCGAGCCGAGCGCGAGGAGCATCTGGAAGGCACCGAAGCCGAGGAGGCCGCCGCATTCTGGGTTGCCCCACCGGGCGCCAGCGAGCACCAAACCGGTCTCGCCGTCGACATCGTGGACGCTGACTACCTGGAACTGGACGAAGGCCAGGAATCCACGGCCACCCAGCAGTGGCTCATGGCCCACTGCACCGAGTACGGCTTCATCCTGCGCTACCCCACGGACAAAAGCGCCACAACCGGCATCGGCTACGAGCCCTGGCACTACCGCTACGTCGGCAAAGAGGCCGCCTCCGACATAGCGGAAAGCGGTCTCTGCCTCGAAGAGTGGCTCGTCGAAACGTACCACGTCCAGGCCTGAAGCCGCTCCGCTCCTTTTCCGCAACTGCACCCTTCCGCAGCCGCCCTCTCCGAAACCTGCCCTCTCCGAAACCGCGAAACAAAAATGCCGAGCCGTCCCACAAGAAAGGCGGCCCTAAGGCCGCCTTTTGCAAGGAGTGGGTATCGCAAGAACTTACAGCATCCAGGGCTGAACAATCGTGATCGGCACCGCCGCGCTCACGATGAGCAGACGCAGCATGAAGCCGCCGACGAGCACGCCCGCATCCGACAGCGCGCTGATCATCTGGCCCGTGCGCGAGGTCTCGAACTCGTGCTTGGCCAGCCACAGCATCCAGCATTCCAGAATCGTCGGGAGCACCAGGCCCACGATGACGAACAGCAGCCAGAACGCGACGGCCCAATTGCCCGACACCAGCGACATCACGCTCTCCCAGCCGGCGGGGCTCGGGTTGAACGCCGTGATGAACAGCAGCGCAGCAACCAACACGAACTCGATGACGGGCAGCCAGAAGTGGAACTTCTTCATGACGACCACCTCGTTGAACTCATCGGGCGCATAGAACACGCCGACGAGCAGCACCGCGGCCATGCCGGTGGACACGGCGGACACCAGGAACAGAATCGGCAGAAGCGCGCTGTTCCACAGGGGGAATCCCTGGCACACGCCAAGCAGGCAGCCGGTGTAAATGGCGACGCACAGGCCCATGACGAGCCCCACGCAATCGAGCCACATCGGTACTTCGCGCTTCATCAGATCAAGCACCAGCACGATGAGCGCGACGACCACGAACACCGCCAGAAACACCACGCCCCAGGTCATTACCGACCCGAAGTTCGTAAGCAGCAGAACAAAACGCAACGGATTGTGGAAGCCGGCGGTGGCGTCAAACATCAACAAGCACAGGCCGATGATGACCACGATCGGCGCGATGAGGCGCCCGACGCGCATGAGGCGCTTGCAATCCGGATGACGGTAGCGGACGAACACCGCCGTTGCGAACGCGCCGCCGCCCAAGCCGGCCAGAAAGAGGTACCACGCGATGATGGCGCCCCAAATGGGTTCGTAGATCATGTCAATCACCTCACGTAATAGATCTTGGCGCGGGTCAGATCGCCGGCGATGGGGGCCGCGCCCGTGCGCGCGATTTCCTTGGAAATCTCGCTGTCGGAATCGTCCAGATCGCCGAAGATGCGAGCACCCGTCAGGCAGGCATCGACGCACGAGCACATCTTCGTGCCGTTCTCATAGGAAGAAAGCGTGCAGAAGCGGCACTTGTCCACCTCGCCTGTCTTCGAATTGCGCGTACGCACCTGATAGGGGCAAGCGGCCATGCAGTACAGACAGCCGATGCAGCGGCCGTGATCCACTTCGACGATGCCGTCGGAGCCCATATGCGCGGCCCCGGTGGGGCACACGCTCGCGCACGGCGCGTCCTCGCAGTGCATGCACTGCAGCGGGATGTGCTCCACGGTCACGTTGGGGTACTTGCCCACTTCGCGCTCCTCGAAGCGAATGAACGACTCGTCGGGGAGCAGATCGTTCTGGCGCTGGCAGGCCGTGCGGCAGGCATAGCAGCCAATGCACTTCTTGGTATTGATGAGCATTCCGTAGCGTGCCATCATTCACCTACTTTCTGCACGGAAACCAACGTTTCCTGGGTCATGGCCGAGCCATAGGCCGGTTCCATGTGGAAGGGAACGAAGTCCATGAAGTTCAAGCCCACGCCGTAAGCCGTGTGCTGATCGGGAGACTTGCAACCATAGTGGGAGGGCATATAGATGGCCGTCGGGTTGATGCGCTCGGTCACCTTCACCTTGATGGGGCCCTCGGCCATCGTGTTCGATAGAACGACCTCGTCGCCGTCCGCGATGCCCAGCCGCTCGGCCACCTCGGCGTTGATCCAGATGCGGTCGAGGCCGTAGGACTTCGTGATGTCCATCAAAGGCTCGCAGTTGGCGGTCTGCGTATGCGTGTGGATGGCCTGCTTGCCGCCGATGAGGCGGAACTCGCCGACGGTCTCGTTCGGCATCACCTGGGGCTCGACCCACACCGGGCACGCGGACAGCCCGGCTGCCTCGCACGCCTCGCTCACGAACTGGATCTTGCCCGTCGGGGTCTTCCACTCGGGAACTTTGCCGTAGGTATAGGCCTTCTCGGGGAGCGAGATCGTGCCGACCTGGCGCAGCTCATCGAGGCTCGTGCCCACGCTGCGCAGCTGAGCGTCGGCCAGCTCGTCCACGGTGAACGGGAAGTACTGCCCCACGCCGCACGCCTCGGCCAGCTGGGTGAAGATCACATCGGCCGGACGCGTGTTGGGGTGAATCACCTCGAGCACCTGATCGCGCAGGGAAACGACCGGCACGCGCCCGCCCACGAACTCGGGCAGCTCGCGACGCTCCAGGTAGCTGCACTCGGGCAGCACGTAGTCGGCCAGCATTGCGGTTTCCGACATCTGCACGTCGACGACGACCATCAGATCGAGGTTCGCAAAATCCTCCGCCAGCTGGGCGGGGTTGGAATAGCCGGCGGCCATGTTCGAGTTGTAGAAGAACAGGCCCTTAACGTTGCCCTCCTTCGCCATCTCGGCGACATAGAGGTTGGTGCCCATGGACGAGAGCGCCAGCGGATACTCCTCGGCGCCCCACATCTTCGCCTCGACCTTCGGCACCTCGGGGAACTTCGCCGGATCAAGGTCGCCCGCCTTCACGCTGGGGAGGAACAGCGCCCCGCCGGGCTGGTTCCAGCAGCCCAGAAGCGTGTTGAATAGGCACAGCGCGCGCGCCGTCTCGCCCGAGTTCGCGTACGAGCATCCGAAGGCGCCGCGCCAGCTCGGCTCGATGGAGGCCGCGGGGGCCGCCTCGGCGAACTCGAGCGCCAGCCGCTCGATGGTGGCGGCGGGAATGCCCGTGATGCCCTCGGCCCATTCCGGCGTGTAGCCCGCAATGGCGCTCGCCCACTCGTCGAATCCGACGCTGTTGGCCGCCACGTACTCGGCATCGTAGAGATCGCGATTAATAAGCACGTTGGACATGGCCAAAATGAGCGCCAGGTCGGTACCAGGGTTGATGGGCACCCACTCGTCGGCGAAGGCGATGCTGTTGTTCAGGCGCGGATCCACCAGCACGATGTGCGCGCCGTTCTCATGCGCCTGCTGCAGCGCGGCCACCGAGCTGGGTCGGATGGCGTCGGCGTAGCTGCGGCCGATGAACATCGTCATCTTCGAGTTGGCCACATCCGATTCGAAGTTGGCGGCGCCGATGGCCTGCGTGAACCCGGACTCCTTGGAGAGGTTGCAGGCAGCGCCGTGCGTGTACACGTTGGGGCTACCGAGCGCGTTCATGAAGCGCTTCGTGTAGTACTTGCCCGACGGGCGCGGATCTTGCACCATGGCAAGCGCCTCGGGGCCGTACTGCGCGATGATATCGTTCACCTTCTGGCCGATCTCGCTGAGCGCCTGATCCCATCCTATTACTTCGAATTCGCCGTTTTCGTTCTTCTTCATCGGGTCGGTGAGCCGATCAGGCGAATAGGCGATCTGGGAATAGCCGTACCCGCGCGCGCACAACTTGCCCTGCGCGTTCGGATGGGCCTCGTCCCCAATGAGCTTCGTAAGCTCGCCGTCTACGACGTAGGCGTAATAACCGCACTTGCTCGAGCAGGAATTGCACAGCGAGTGCACCACTTCGGTTCGCTTATCCGTCTCGGCATCAGCATCGGCTTCGCCGCGAACCGACAAGCTCACAAGGCCCGCGCCGGCGGCCACGGCAGCCACCCCGGCGCTTCCAACTAAAAAGCTGCGCCGTGTTAAAGCGTGTCCTGACATAATGGTCCTTCTCTCTATCGTTTAAGCCTCGACGATGGTGGCCGTGGAAACCACGCCCTCGTCGATGGCCTTCTGGGCAATATCCTCCCAATCGATGAACTTGATGGCGCCGTTGGGGCACTGCTCGGCGCAGCGACCGCAGGAAATGCACTTGGTCGATGTGCCGGTCTGGGCGTTGATGTGGGGCATGTTCCACGGGCAGGCGGCAGAGCACATGCCGCAGCCGATGCACACGTCCTCGTCGACAACACGAGCGCCGGTTTCCTCATCGGAGTGAATGGCGTGAACGGGACAATACTTGGCGCATTGCGGATCGGCGCACTGCTTGCAGGAGGCTACCGTGAACTGGCAGTTGCCGAAGATGCCGTCGTTGGTATCGACGCCGGAGCCGAAGTTGTAGTTGTCCCACACGCGCACGCGGGCGATGGACTGCTGAGTCGCGCCATCATTCTTCAGGGTGCACATCATCTCGCAGCGCTGGCAGCCGGAGCAGCGAGCGCGGTCGGTGACGATCATTTTCGTAGGAGTGGTGCGCAGCTCGATGCGGCCCGAGGCGATGGAGGCGGTGGTCACGCCCCAGGAGGCGAGCACGCCGCCGACCACCAGGCCGGCAACGCCGCAACCGGTCATGGCGAGCACGGTGCGACGGGTAAAGAAGGGCTGCTTCTTCTCGGAGGCCGGCGCTGAGCCGGGCTCGGTAGCGGACACCGGAGCCGTGGGCGGCTGCTCGGTGGCTACGGTTTCATTTTTCTGGGTGTCAGACATTTGAACTCCCCCTTGTAACTTCATGCTTGTCTCAGAGAGAACTCAAGATCGCGACGCCACGCAACAGGGGGCATCATAGTCATGAATGAAGAAGCTGTGTACCCTCTTTGAGGGGGATTACTGAACGTTTGATTTTTCCTCACCCCGTCGTAGGGGAGCCGTCATGTTCCCGTTGAAAAAGATCCCCTCACTAAGGGGAGGGGAGTAAAATTGCCCTCCCTTATACTTCTACGCGACGATTACTCCAGATCGACGACTGGTACCACGCAACATGAGTACACGAAGAGATTTGGAGCTTCATCATGGCTGATTCAAAATTGGATCCCAACAAGTCCTATGGCTGGACCGGTAAGATCCTCCGCGTCAACCTGACCGACAAAACCGTTTCCGTCTCGCCCACCGACCCTTATAAAGGCTACATCGGCGGTATGGGCCTGGCCAACAAGATCATGTACGACGAGGTAGCTCCGGGAACCGATCCGCTGGCGCCCGAGAACAAGGTCGTGTTCGCCGTCGGCCCTCTGACCGCCACCGGTGTTCCCCTGGCGGGCCGCACCACCATCGCCTCCCTTTCCACCTACACGAAGGATCATCAAGTCGTCGACGCCCACTGCGGCGGCATGATCGGCGCGGCCATCAAGAAGGCCGGCTGGGATGCCATCGTTATCGAAGGCGCCTCCGATGAGCCGGTCTACCTGAAGATCGACGATGACAACGTCGAGATCAAGCCCGCCGACCAGGTGTGGGGCCTGGGCACCCGCGCCACCACCGAGGCGCTCTCGCGCAAGGAGGGCACCGACTTCTGCGTGGCCACCATCGGCCCTGCCGGCGAGAACCTGCTGCCCTATGCCTGCATCATCAACTCCCGCAACCATTCCGCCGGCGCCGGCACCGCGGCCGTGCTCGGCTCCAAGAAGTGCAAGGCGCTCGTCGTGCGCGGCACCCAGCCCATCTACGTGGCCAACCCGCAAGAGGTGGCCGACCTGTCCGACTACATGCTGCGCGAGATCGTCGGTTCTAACAACAACCACGTCGTTCCCTCCACCCAGCAGGAATGGGCCGAGTACTTCGACAAGGGAAGCCGCTGGACCGCGCAGAAGGGACTGACCTGGGCGCTGGCCGAGGGCGGCCCGATCGACACCGGCGAGCCGAAGCCCGGCGAGATCAACACCGTGGGCTACCGCTGCATGAAGGCCTTCAAAGACGAAGGCCCAGAGGCCGAGAAGTACACCATCAAGATGGACGGCTGCCACAGTTGCCCCATCCATTGCTACTCCGACTTGCGCGTGCCGGCCTCGGCGGCCAACGGCGGCTACGAGATCACGGGCAACACCTGCGTGCCGAACTTCCCGTTCACCAACTACATGATCAAGATTTTAGGCGACAACACTTCCGTTGAAGCCGGCAGTGAAGACGCCCTCATCTGGGATCAGGTATTCGGCTCCACCATGGACGATTTGGGCCTGTGGTGCAACTACGGGCAGATCTACCGCGACATCGCCCACTGCTATGCTACGGGCCTGCTCCAGAAGGTGCTGCCCCCTGAGGAGTACGCGGAAATCAATTGGGAGGGCTTCAAGAATAACGACCCCTCCATGGTGCCGCCCCTTCTGGCGAAGATCGCCGCCAACGACTCGGAGATCGCCTACATCGGCCACGGCCCCATCGTCTGGACCGAGCGTTGGAACGATCCAGACTGGTGGAACACCCCCGCTTCCACGCTCATCAACGTGCGCGGCTGGCCGGTGCACCATGCCCATGAGTGCTTCGGACAGGTGGGCCTGCTCTATAACATGGTCTTCAACCGCGACGACATGATCCACTCTGCCGTGAACTTCCAGGGCTGCGGCTTGCCCTTCGAGCTTAAGCAGCAGATCGCGGCCGAAGTGTGGGGCGACGCGAGCGCCATCGATCCGGACAAGAACTACACCCCCATGAATGAGTATAAAGCGAACTTCGCCTGGTGGTCCATCGTCACTGACGTGCTGCACGACTCGCTCACGCTGTGCAACTGGGTATGGCCCATGACGATGAGCCCCACGAAGGCTCGCGACTATCGCGGCGACCTGGATCTGGAGGCCAAATTCATGAAGGCCGTCACCGGCGAAGACGTGACGACGGAAGACCTGTACAAGATGGGTGCGAAAATCACCACGCTACAGAGAGCCAACACCGCGCGCGGCATGGTGGGTGCCAACGGGCAAATGGGTACCAATGACTTCCGCAACGTGCACGACGTCGTTACCGAGTGGCCCTTCACCATGGATCCGGACATCGAAGTGTTCACCGAAGGCACCAACAAGATGGACAAAGAGGATTTCCAAACGGCCCTCACCATGATGTACGAATGCTTTGGCTGGGATCCCGAGCTGGGCTGCCCGACGGCCGAGTGCCTGGACTACTACGACATGCCCGACGTGAAGGAAGACCTCGCCGCCCTCGGCCTGCTTCCCGACGCCTAGGGAGATGCGCAGAGCGAAACCAATCTGCGCTGAAGGCTGATCCATGGGGGGCGACCTCGGTCGCCCCCCCAAGCGGCATCACCTCACCTGATAGCCGACCCCTTCTAACGCGAGCTCCGAAGGAGCTCCCCCTTCGTGAAAGGAGCCCCCGCAAACCGGTTGCGGGGGCTCCTTTTTGCACGCACCCGTAGCACGAGGCGTGTTTTTGCCATCAGAGAAGAGCGCCTACGACATTTTTGCCTCCCGGGCTGCGGGTCGTCTTCGCCCGAACAGCAAGCCCGATGCCCTGAACAGGTATTTCTTGCTCTTTTGGAAAGTTAGTCGCCTAAAACACCGCAGCCCGACCCACAAAAATGTCCAACTCATCTGAAAAGCGCGACAAAAATACGGGTCGAGCTACGGTTTCGACAGCGCAGCTCACAGGCTGAACCGCCGAGGCTTGGGCAGGCAAGTCTTACACGTTGCGAATGCGCTCGACGGCGTCCCACTCGGCAAGGGCCTGGGCGCGGCGAGGGGTCAAATACGTCGTGGAATAGAAGTAGACGTCGCCGTTGGAAGCTTCCACGCGCTCGATGTCGTCGGCGCGACCCTGCGCGCGGGCCTCAGCGAAGGCCGCCTCCACCGCTTCGGCATTCATGCGAAACGGGTCGTTGGCCAAGTTCTCCCGCGCCATGGGGCGGGGGTAGACCGACGACTCCTCGCGCACGCATTCGATGAAGGTGGCCACGGGGTCATCCTCAGCGGCGAGGAACGCCCAGCGAGCGTAGGCGTCGGTCATGGCCGAATCGTCGTAGAGGTAGTAGCTCTCGGCGCCCATGAGCAGGCGGATGTGCGCGAACTCGGAATGCGGGTCTTCCTCGGGAACCTGGCTGGAAATCTCCTGGGGCGGGGCTGGCGGGTACCCTGATTCGCTCAGACAGTCCTCGCTTGGTGGAACAGCCCACTG
>OLSG01000150.1_pt1 | contig 87087 bp, 83 predicted proteins | sample 1673041 | NCBI WGS metagenome assembly OLSG01 (sample SAMEA3136749, study PRJEB25190) | human gut metagenome | reverse complement strand
TGAGCCGACCGGGCAAGGGAAGACCAATCTTGCAGACATTTTCAAAAATGCTGATACCTTCATTTGACAGATAAAAAAGCGTTGTTACAGATCGAAGAACATCCGTGGATTCTACAAGATACTGATCCGCCACATGTGCGACTGAGATCATCAAGAAAATTGCCACTTTTTTCGCAATTCCTTTCGCGCCAATATTGCTGGACAGCTTTTTGGTTTGAACTGCAACACAGACACCTGTGATATAATCTAAGATAACGAAGATGACCAAAGCGTATAAAAGCCCGTCCAATTCGCCCAGAAAAAAGGAAATGATTTTCCCCAGATAGTTTAAAATAATATTTAGCATACAGAAGATCCTTTCATTTATTTGCCCGCCCATAGGTTTTAGGCAAACTATAAGGAGATGCCTTCCGAGCAGAATGTAAACGAAGATTTCCGTTTAAATGTTGCACTTTGGTGTGGTGTATCGTATTACTATATAGAAAGAGTTGTTCATGTAAAAAACGGAGCGCATTGTTGTGGTGTGGGCTCATACAGCGTATTATCTTGTAGAAAACTATTTGGCCTGTCTGATATTTTTGAAAGGAGCCGTCTATGAAACAAAAACTTGGATTTCTGTGTACTGTGCTGCTCTTGTCCTGCCTCCTGGCAGCCCCCTCCTTTGCGGAAGACGCGGAAGAGGAGGTCCCTGTGGGGACCCGGCTGGGCAGCGTCTATACCACCGACATCGTTACCTATATAGACGGGGCCCCCATTGCCTCCTACAACATCGGCGGGACCACCGTTGTTTCGGTGAGCGACCTGGCCGGATACGGCTTTCAGGTGGAGTGGGACCCGGAGACCCGGTGGGTAACGGTCACGTCGGCCCAGCGGCCGGAACGCATGCCGGAGCCTGACATTACCCGGGAGGTCCCCGGAATGGTCCGGGGCAGCTACTATGCCACTGACATCAGGGTGCTCTTCAATGGCAATGAGCTGGAGCATGTCTATAACATTGGCGGGTGGATGATGTTCCCTCTGTCCGAGGTGGGGAAAGTCGAGCCGAATGGACTCCTCTTTGGTAATCCCAATTTTCAAATCGGATATTCCCGCTTCCTCTGCAGCACAGAGTGGGACGGGGAGACCAGGACGGTCCGTTTCTCCAGTCTGCATCCAGGCGATCCCCTGGAGGTGAACGGGCTCTCCTGCACAGTCAAGACGATCCTTCCTGCCATCGGGACATGGTCTGCCGGAAGTGTCCAATATCAACTTCCCTCCCAGGTCCCGGGGGAAGACCCGGTGGCCCACTGGGACGCAGCGGCGTGCTCCTGCGATTTCGGGGAACTCACCTCTATGAGTGCGGTCCAGGACATATTTCTGGACCACCAGCTTTCTGTGGAAGCGGGCGGGCTCGTCTTGCGGGAACCTGTTTTGGATGTGGATTTCCTCAGTCAAATTGTGCAGAGGGGGGGACGGATATTTCAGCGAGAAGGGGACCACCTGACCCTGATAGGGCACATCATGCCGCAGAAGAATTTGTATCCCGGCTGTGCGCTGGCCTATCTCTCTGTCCCTCTGCGCCTGGAGCGGAATGGACAGGTATTCCAGACGGAACTGGGCGGAGTGCCCCTGTATGGGCCGGACCTCTGCCTGAATGTGAGTGAGCTGCTGGAGATGATCCAATAATCTCGAAGGGGTCTGTTGCAGGATGCAATTTTTAGACCCACGCAGAAAATTGATGCATAAAAAAGTTGCTGAGAACCGCCTGAATGACGGTTCTCAGCAACTTTTCCTTTGGACCAATTTTTCGAAATTCTATTTTGCAACAGGCACTTTTTACTTGAGTTTACAATTCAGATTTTCAATTCTCTTTCTGCATGTGTAGCCCGGTAGCCGGAGGATTCACGGGTGGACACCGTAATCCTTCGTTAAGTCCAAGGTGCTGCTAGGCCACAAATAACATACAGAAAGGAATTTTAAAAATGGCAACTGTAAGCGCAAAAATGCTATCTCCGTCAGGGAGCAATCTTTCCACTTCTAAAACGATTGACACTGAGAAACGGACACGCCTTACTGTTACGAGAAATAGCAACCCCTGGATTTATTCCAATTATCCAGAAGCCATAGGAAAAAATGGGAAGGGCCTTGCTTTGGCTGAAAATGGATATTTTTTAAACCAACAGACTATCTCTGGCACGGCGGAAGTCTTTTACTCCCACACAAATTACACCGGAAAGAGACTTTATGTGGGCATACAGGCGTATAATGGATCGTCTAAGTCCGTTACCGTGACATGCCAAAATTATGGTGACAGCAGTGGATGGTACAAATCAATTAATGCGGTCAAAAACTTTTTCTCTTCGAAACAGACCTCCGTTACCATTGCTTCAGGCAAGGCAGCTTGGATCGCGACTTCTCAGGCAATACCCGCAACTTCTCAGACCCCGTTTACCGGGATGTGTCGGTTTGAAACCAGCGGAAGTGTCGTAGTAACCGTATATGCATACCAATCTACCAGCGCTGTGGATGGTAATGCGGTGGCGTTCCCCTATGGCTTGTCGTACAGTGCCGATAGCACCCTAGACTATACTTATCCCGCCGTTTATAGTGGGAAAGGAACAGGCTATTATCTGACATTTGCTCATGGGACAAAATATGTATCTGATTTGCTGTCTCGGCCGTATATCTATACCTCTAATACTCAAGGTGGATATGGAAACAGCAATGAGATGATTCCTATCAAGATGATTCAGGGTGGGTTAACGGCTGACCCCAATTCCTCTAATAAAGATTTAAACAATCTGGGGAACTGGTGTGCACACAACTATAATACGATCACATTCAAAAATGATACCAGTAAGACATATACCATCCACGGGTATGTAGGCTCTGCTAATACTTGTCAGGTAATGAATCTTGGCGGGAATGTACAGGCAGTTAATTTAAGTGATAACTTAAAGACCTGGCGGTGGTGTGAGATTACACTTGCGCCAAATGACACTTGTTCCTTTGACTGGCAGCACATTGTTGCCTCCTATGGCGTTGGTGCCTCCAGTCATGAGTGGAGTGTGGATTAAGGCATACTAAAATTAGAGAGCAGTCATTCCGAAGGGTGATCACGTATGTGGTCACCCTTTTTATAGGTCATTATCTCCTCCCATTTTATTATATTCTGCAAAACACCTGGAAAAAGGTTTACTTTCTTTCTGTTCAAATGGTCTTTTATATTTGTAACCGGATTATTCGGGACAACGTGTTTGGACACCGCATTGTCTCGTTACGTCCAATTTAGTGATCCGGCTCACAAATTTTGTAAGGAGGAACTAATATGGCATCCATTGATACTCTCATTAGTGTTGCGGAAGAATGTGTGGGCATGAATCTGAAAGAATGTGTCAAGCATTTTGACACGAGCGATCCCGGTGTAGATTGGTGTGCATGGTTTGTGCGCCAGTGTGGAGCCAAGGCTGATATGAATTTTGGTAGCTCCAATACTGCCTCTAAACTTTGGGGCCTCAACGGAAACTTTGCGTTTGTTGGGAGCAACTTCCCAAAGGAGGGGGATTTGGCTTTTATTGATCCGAAAGGAAATGATAATATCACACACATTGGGATCATCTCCGAAATCACGGATGATCAGATTATTACTGTTGAAGGGAATATGAGCGGAGATACTATCTACGACAGTATTGTCAAGAATGGAAAGTATGATTTGAAAGGATACAGCAGTGCCTTCGGCCACATCGTCTGGTACGGAAGCAACAGCTGACGCAGTCGGAGGATGTTGTGGTAAGGACCAATACCTGGACAACACAAACTTTTTCGCAGTGTTCACTATATAGACAGTCTGTAGACGGATAAATTCTTAGTAAACAACTGCAAAATGAGGGCGGCACCTCTCTATTCAGAGATGCCGCCCTTTATTTTCCTAGTTTTTCGTATAACAAGACTGGCGGCTTGAGGATAGGTCAGTTGTTTTGTTGACCCCATAAAATAAAGGCATACGGAAGGAGTATGAGTCTGAAAAGAACGAATAAGAGATCTGGCCCGCGCGGCAAGTGATATGCTTATAAAAATAGGGGCTGGTAATGAAACTCTGATCCATTACCAGTCCCGTGCCTTTTTGCTTTTTAAAGATATGTGTTCATAAATATGGAGTGTCAGTTCAGAAGAAGGTGAATGTGCTCAGAGATCTTGGACCATAAACAGCGTTATAGAAATGAGCTCCGAAGGCTCCGTCGCTGATTTCGTAAAACAGCACGGGCAGAGTCATTTCTGTGTCTCGATAGATTGCTGCTGTTTGGTCCTCAACACGAATCGCAATGATTTGATACTTCCCGTTGATTCCCAGGGCACAGTCCTGTCCATCGGAAACCATTCGGTAAACCGATGGATATTTCATAGATTTTATGGTACTGCCAGTAAAATCCCGTTCTTCTAAATACTCGATAGAGTTGATATCTGTACGTCTCAGAGAACACAAAAAGGTGGATTCTAGCAGGCAATAGTCAAAAATCTGTTCGCCCTCAGCACTGGGAAGGAAGCTGCAATCGGACTGCGTATCACCGAGCAGAAGACCTCTGACCCCATCCAGTTCAAGAAATATCATAAACTGGCTGCCGTTGGTTTTCAGATTTCCCAGAAATCCAAGGCCATCTGTAAAAGCGTATTCGAAGTTGGATCTCAATTTTCCTCCAGGCAAAATTGTGCTGATTCCCAGTGTGCCGTTCTCCAAATTGGTATAACTGTACACGATTTTGCCCGAGTCCATCGTAAGCAGAGAAGGAATGTTAAAATCAACTGCATAGCATTTCCCATGATCAATCAGCGCGTCAGGAGCTTCCGATTGATTTGAATGATAATAGATAGAATAATCAGATTCAATGGAATCAGATATTGTGATAGTGGAGTATGAATAGCCATCGTCAAAAAGAGCCCCGCTTGTACAGTAGACCGCTGATGGGAGCAGGATTTCTGAAACAAGAGTCATATTCGGATATTCCAGGAGAACTAATTTCTCGCTCATGTATGTAAATCCGACCTCGCGGGTGAGCTCAATTTCAAAAGCGTCATAATTTACACTGAGAAATATGTAGTCCTCGTTCATGTCCAGTATCTCGACCCTCTGGTCCTCTGATACATCTAAGCTCTCATACAGACCCAGTGCAGACGCATGAGTCAGAGGTTCGTTCTGATTTGTCAGGAATCCCTCCTGGTCCGGCTGCGTGCTCCCCGCGGAACCTGAGCTTTCAGTCGGAGCAGAGGTGCTGGCGGAGCTGTTAGGGGCTTGGCTGTTGGTCCCGCATCCACTCATTATCAACAAGAGCGCAAGGAGTATAAAGAATATGGACTTTTTAATCATAACGTCACCTCTCTAAATGCCAAAGACCTTTCAATGACAAATAGGTATAATTCTCAAATAAAAGCTATTCCAATATTTTTACAGATCTATGTGAGGGGTTGACCAGTTATCTGGCAGAGGGAGTAGCAACAGGAGAAATTCCTGTTGCTACTCCCAAAAGCAATTTACACTGTGCTGGCATCCAGACGGTTGTAATAGCCGTTGCTCGATTCGACTGCGGTCTCCATTTCTTCGAGGGTATAAGTGTAAGTGCCGGAATAAGTGGGATGAGGATCGCAAATTGTGATGGTCTTAAAATCGGTCGATGTGTTGAAGTAATAACCCTTCACAGCAATAAAGTGCCCACTGCCAGATGTGTAGTTGGGCATTTCTTTCACGTTGAGTGTAAGCGGAAAATCATTTCTGAGGCTCGACCGAACACTAGTTTCCAGGGCAGCGGTGGAAATTGTGACACGCTGGAAACGCCGTGTATCCGAAGTTTTAGAGAGCAGGCTGTTTAACGTATTGCAGATCTGTGCACCGCTAGTTCCGCTGGTCGTGGTCCCAAGCAGGGAAGCCATCTCTTTCTGGGTATAGGTGCCCAGGCCCAGGGTCTTTGCAACCATACAAGCAGTCGCTGGTCCACAGTAATACCCATTTTCCTGGGTGATCACGCTCATAGAAAGATAGTTATTATAGATCGCCCTGGTGAGGTTATCGCGGGCAAGTTGCTGTTCAATCAGCGCGTTACATTCACTGATATGCTCCAGTTCCTCTTGGGTGAGAGGCGGTTCAGTAACTGTATTGCCAATCATACTGATGTTCGTTGCGGATACAGTTCCAAACAAAAAGGTGGCGACCAAAAGTGTGCATAAAACGGGAATGATGCGAGATCTTTTTTTCATGGAAATTTTGCCCCTTTCTAATTTGCGCCGTCAAAGTCTGTGCCTGTTGCCTGTCATTGATTCAGCTTCCTGCTTTAGATACGCTTAGACTTATTGGGATAGATGAGAATGCATGGGTGCCTATTCGGGGCATGGAAAGTACTACGTCATGGGAATCACCCCCAAAAGTATAACAAGTTATTCTTTGATTTTCCCTCTGCCTTATAAGACGGAATTTAATTGAAAAATGCAACGTGATTTTGCGGTGTAACAGCAAAAAATGAAAAAATAGTTAACTATGTTGCACCTAATAAAAATTGACGTTTATCTATAAAGAAGGCTTCCGAAAGATTTTCGGAAGCCTTCTTAAAAATGTTGGGAGGGCAGAATTATAACCATTTCAAGTCTGCGATGTTGCAAATTTTAAAAAAAGCGTCTTTTAGTATGGGAAGGATAAAGCAGCACCATAAAAGATTTTTAAACTGAGGTTTACTTTCTAAGCGGCATTCTCTCTTTCATTTCCAGATTCGTTCTGGGAGTGGGGGATATGCTGATTGAAAGCATTACACTAGCGCAGAGAGATAATAAGGAATTAGAGGCATTGATTTATCGCTTTAGACCACTGATTCGAAAGTGTGGCCGTCAGCTTCATATAGAAGATGGAGAACAGGAGATGGTGGTTGCTTTCATTGAACTGATCAAACGGTTCCGTCCTGAAAGGTTGAGAAGTCAAGATGACGGTAAAGTGGTCCAGTATATCAAAAATGCCATGAATTATAGTTGCTTTAAGATATACAAGAAGCACCACAATCCAATTGCCACTATCATTAGCTTGGAAGAAATAACAGTTAAAGAGGAAGCTGCGTATTTAACAGGCAGCGACCAGAGCCAGGATATGCAATTGGACCAGACATTTCAGCTGGATTTACTTACGGAGAAGGAGCGTATTGTTATTTTTCTAATGTTCGAGAAAAGCATAAGTGCAGCGGCTATCGCACGGCGCTGGGGATGTAGCCGGCAATCTGTCAATCAGATTAAATTAAAAGCCCTCAATAAGCTGAAAAGCCAAATTTCTGCTCATAGCTCATCTGGTGGGGGGGATTCAAAGTGAGAGTGGAAGGAGTTAAGCACTCATTTTTCATCAGGGTATCTCTGTTTAAGTAATTCAAAGGTTCTGCGCTTTGCACGAGTAACAGCCATGCGCACGCTGTTGGGCTGTATCCCCAAATCACTGGCCATACTGGAATAAGATTTTCCTTCCACAAAACGGCTTGTCAAAAGATACTGATCTTTTGCATCCAACTCATGAAAGACCGCCATAAACTTTTGTGCATCCTCTTTTTGAAGGTAAAGCAGTTCGGGGCCCTTCTCTTCACTGTCAAGGATTTCTGCGATATACTTAAGATCTGTGAAAGTTGAGACCGCCAGTTTGCGATTTTTCCGCAAATAGTTATAAGAAGTGTTGATTGATGCCGTTTTAATGTAATTTACTAGCCTTGCTGTGGACAGCTTTTTAATAGTAGATAAATTCCGAATGAGACTTATCACGACATTTTGAAGGATATCTTCGGCCAGCCAGGGGTCACTGGTGACTGTAAAGATTTCGTGATACATAAGACGATAGTAGGACCGATAAAGATTTTCCATAAAACTTCTGTCATCTTCATCTTCGATTGCTAGGATGGCTGGGGGAATAAAAAACATCATTGATCCCTCCGGCCGCATTGATTGATTACAGAATGGAGAAGATCCATATCCGAAAGGATGAGCAGCAGCGCATGTTGACGGTCTGGAGAGAGCCGGAGAAAGATGCTGATGAGATCAGAGACTGTTTTCCCATCGGCGAGCCTCTTTTGAAGAAGGTCGATTGGGATGCTGGAGGAGGTGCGTCCTAGCAGGTAATCAGTCGTGACATGGAAATAGTCTGCAATCATTTTCAGTTTGTCCAAATCAGGAAGATGTCGGCCGTGTTCGTAATTGGATATTGTACCAGGTGACACTGATATAATTTCTGCAAGTTGGTCCTGTGTCAGCCCATGATCCTGGCGCAGCTCGGCCAGAAGTTCACCAAAATGCGCCATCGACTGCCCCCTCCTTGATAAATTATGCTTTTATTATATAATTTCTAAAATATAGAGGGCTTTAATTTTAGAAATCTAATTGAAAACAAAATATTTAATGGTATAATTTTAGAATAACCAATATTTTAATTAAGAAAACTAATTGCGGTCAAAAAAGCTGCGTTGCGTTTTTGCAAAAAAGAGGTCTTATATGCTGAAAGGAAAAGACCTCATACAAAACGGGAGTTATTCTAAATGGAAATAGAGAGAGAAGAAAGAAATGGGAGCGGCTACCAGGAAAAACAGGAATTTATTACCGGGCTTTACTATGAGTATGAACGTCTGATGTTTGCCACGGCAAGGCGGTATATTGACGACCGGACAGAGCAGGAGGACGTGGTACAGGAAAGCCTGAAAAAGCTGATTGAAAAGCAGGAGAGACTAGCTGGGCTTGCCCAGGCTGCTCAGGCCGGGTATGTTGCAACTACGGTAAGAAACACAGCAATCTCGATCCTTCGGGAGAAAACAAAGGGGAAAGACAAGATCCTGAGCCTGGATGCATTGGGGGAAGAGGCCCTGCGCCGGTATATGATCCCCATCAGAGAGGAGGAGATAATCAGGCAGGAGATGGCTCGGCAACTGAAAGAGGGACTGGAGCACATGGAACCTCAGGAGCGTGCCCTTTTGGAGGGGAAATACATCCTGGCTCAGAGTGACAAGGAATTGGCGGCGGACTTTAAATGCAAGCCTGACAGCATTCGGATGAAATTGACCCGAGCGAGAAGAAAATTGTTGGACATCATGAAGAGGAGCGAAGAGGATGACTAACCACGAGCGGCTGACGGAGCAGTATGAAGATGCTCTGTTTGCCCTGTTGATGGATTCAGTGGCCGAGGAGGAGGGCAAGCAGGCCCTGGAGCTGAATGAGCGGTTGAAGGCAGATCCGGCAGCAGAGGTGCCGGAGTCCGCACGGCGGCGCTGTGAGGCAACCATTCGCCGGGAATTTAATCGAAAAAGGGCGAAAAAACTTGGAAAGGTGACATGGAAGGTCGTGCGTCGGGTCTCTGTTGCCGTTATGCTGATGGTGGTGCTGCTGACGACCGCAATGGCGGCATCGGAACAGTTCCGGCTGGGTGTGCTCAACGCCGTGATCAATACTTATGACCGGTACACCGAACTCACGTTCAAAGGGGAAGACGAAGTCGCTCCACGAGATCCGACCCCCGAAGAGGCGGAACAGAACGAAGATTGGACCTATTACTATGGAGTAGGCTTTGAGTGGATTCCGGAAGGCTATGAAGTTGGCGATGATGGTTGGTCCAGAACAAATGGAACACGTGGACTTTCACTGTATGATGGAGCAGGACATGCCATTGATGTGGATGTAATTAGATATTCTGGGGGGTACTCCCAACAAATTGATTCCGAGGATTCATCCGTGACCAGTTTGGAAATTCAGGGATTTCCAGCGACACTATACATAAAAGATCCCAATCTATTTTACAGTCAAATCCTGTTTTGGATCGATGAGGAAAATCAATTCATTATCCAGATCACAGCAACTGGTTCAGCGGATGGTGCCCCTACAACAGAGGAGATAATTTCCTTGGCTGAGGGGGTGCATTGGGAAACATAAATTGCAAATTATACTCTATTTCAAACCTTATTACTATAAACATAGCTCAAAAATAAGAAGGAGTGTCAAATGGTGAAGATGCAAAAAAATGCAAAGAGATTCTGTGCTGTATTGTTGGCACTAGGTGTGCTTCTGTCAATGTCTACCGTGATATCAGCTAGATATGCGGCCATAAGGTCATTAACAGCGGGCTTAACAATCAGCAGCAGCGGTTATGCTTCTTGCCAAGGGACCTGTACAGTGCAGTCAGAATACGACGCAAAGGTGGTATTGGAACTCCAACAGAAGAAGGGGACTTCCTGGACGACCATCATGGATTGGAGTGACAGCGGAAGAAGAGTTTCTTTTGATAAAGGGCAGTTCGTTTCCCGCGGCTATGACTACCGGCTAAAAATTTCCGCAGATATCTATGATTCGGATGGAGAGCTTGTTGAAGACGGCACCTCGTATTCCACGATTGAAAGCTTCTAAACACAAAAGAGATGGGCCTGGATGCACATACTGGCATCCAGGCCCGCTTTGCTGCTGCGAATCGTCCGCCGGTCCCTACTCTGGGGCAAAGGCAGTCTTTGAGAGCGCTGCAGCACGATCCGCGGTCAAAAAACAGAAAAATAACGTTGATATGTTGCACTTGGGAAAACTGACCGTCTATAATAATAGAAAGGCTCAATCATCTTCCGTTAAAGGGGTGGGCAGTTGTGAAAAGAATGAAGCAGAAGGGCGGAATATCGGCTGGGACGTGGAGGGAATACCTGATACTGGTTGCTGTCATGTTGCCGCTGACATTTTGTGTATCATGCGGCCAGACGGAGTTGTCCCCTGTAAACGAAGAGGATAGCAGCGACATCAGCATCGCCCATATCATCGAAGAGGAGCCGGAGGAGAACAGCAACGAGGTGACAGGGATCGCACTCCCGGTGGAGTCAAGTGCTCTTTTGTACGTGAACCAGCGGCTTGGGTTCACCATCGAGTTCCCGGTGGAATGGGCCGGCCTGATCCAGCTGGAGGAGGAGTACGATCTGCCGCACCAAAATGGTGGGAACTGCATCACGATCTATCACCGGGAGACGCTGGAGAAGGAGGGCCACGGGGCCCTGTTTTACATCGACTGCTATCCCGGTGTGTGGGCGGAGGACGACCGGCCAGTGATGGCCGGGGCGAGCCGGCGGGCACTCCAGACAGAGGACTTCGCGGTCTTTGTCCGCGCCCCCAGCGGGGTAGAGTTCAGTGAGAGCGATGAGGCGCTGGCGGCCCGCTACCAAGCACTGTCCAGTCAAATGGAGTACCTGGCCACCCATATTAAGGAAATCGAATAAGGGTGTGAAGTGTCTGAAAAATGTAGGATAAAGTAAGGGCCCGGAACTTAGGTTCTGGGCCCGTGCTTATATCGAAACATTATAGCAGTCATAATCGGTGTTGCTTCAGACTTCCGAGGTACCATTTCTGATAGTGAAAGGGAATATATGAATTAATCAATATTGTACTGTTGCATTTGGATTTAATTCTGCGTTATATATAATAAAAGCACATAGAGAGAGGGTGTCCGTATTCATGCTCTGCAAAAGAAAAAAATATTTCCTCATCCGGCGATGCTTCTACCTGGCGCTCTGCATCACATTCGTGATTCTCAATTTTTTCCCCGCGAAATTTGATTCTTTTGCCGCAAACCAGGCGATCACTACTTTTTACGACTCCTATTGTTTGATTGCGCCAAACGGCGACCTCATCACCTGGGGATGGAATACGAATGGTCTGGTGGGGAATGGAGCCATGCCTGTCTACCCCTATTGGGCGCGTAAAACACTTTTATCCCATGTAAGCGAGGTATATTCCAATCGAAGGCACTGTTCCCTGGCCCTTGACGATTCTCATACCTTGTGGGGATGGGGCGGATATTTCAGTCTCCTTTTACAAGAGAGACGTGTTCCCTTTGATCGTCCAGTCAGAATTATGGATGGCGTTGAAAACGCCGCTGTCGGCTCCTCTCATATTTCGGTCGTAAAAACCGACGGAACACTCTGGGTATGGGGAGATAACAGCGGAGGCCAGATGGGGGTAGGAAATCGTAGGGTCGAGGACAGCGCTTCGTATCCACAGAAATTGATGGAAAATGTACGTGCAACATTTTCCTGGTTTGATACGACATTTGCCATCGATAAGAATTATGATCTCTATGTTTGGGGAAACGAGGCTTCGGTCGCCCCCAGCGTTGGAGCGCTCTATCGCCCCGAATGCATCGCATCACAGATTCAGGACGTTTCCTATGTGGGAGGACTGAAATATCTGCTTCTGACCACCCGTGGGGAGGTCCTTGTACTCGATGCTTTTAAGGCCGCGCAGGAACAGACATACCAAAATGCGATATTGCCGGATGTCTTGGCACAAGATGTCACACAATTTTGTTATCAGGGGTTCTTGACTTCGGATGGGGACCGGTGGATATGTGAGGTCGAGGGCGAAACGATAAAAGTGACATGTGCCGATGACCGAGAAGCCGTACCTTTAGACAGCAATCTCTGGGTCACTCGGTCGGGGCACCTAAGATTCCAGGGGATATGTAGCACTTTTCCCCTTGAAGATGTGTCTCTGAATACCATCGTTCCGATCCTTCGAAATCTATTTTTTATTGCAATATTTTTCGAAATTTGGATGAAAATATTTGTAGGGCGGGGCTAAATTTGCCCCGCCCCATGTGCTGTATTAAGCCTGCCCCACAGAAATCATCTGAGGAATCTTATGCTGAATCGTTGCATGAGCATAAAAATCATTGCCATACAGTTCAGTAGAAGCGCCACCATCCAGAAGAATGGCTCTTATATAAGAGTTAGATGCGCCCTCCTTCAAACCGAAATAGTCCATAATGATTTGGCGGAAAGAGATCAAATCTGTAGAAGCAACTGGAACCGCAAACAGATATACGTCTTTAGTGTTCGTATTTACTACCATGCCAGATCTGGGAGCGGTTCCCTTGGAATAATCCTCGGTGGTCATCGGTTGATTTCTAAAAAGAGAGAGCCAGTTAGAATTACCCAGGAAAAGGCCCATGCCGCCCTGAGCCCAAGACCCAGATGTCTTCGGCACACGGCTGTCACTGGAGTCCTTAACCCCCTCCGCATAATATACAGACCCATTCTTATAGTAAATCAGACAATCGCCAACCCGATTTTTCTGACCGTATTTATACTGCGACAGGGCACCCAAAGGCTTTCCATCCTGATATGCAATATTGAGAATACAGGAATAAATATCGCTACCTTCCTTGATTTCTTCATACCAACTTGCGTTCATTCCATAGTATCCAGAGTTTTTGATGGTCTTGCCCTTGGGGTAAGAAGAGCTGGTGAGATTCACAAGCTCAATGTTGGATGCCTTGGTCTTGACGATATATACATCTCGACCGGTGTTGTCATCCATATATCGAATACACGTATGGGACATAAAATTTCTCCTAAATGTTTGATCTAGTGGGCCCCTAGACAACAATAAAGGAGAATATTTTTTCAAAAATGTAAATTCAACTGGAGGATTATTTTGACAGAGGCAGACACGTCGTAAACTATGAGAGCAGCAGATATCTTACAGATCATGGGTTGCCCCTGCCGGAGGGTGAGACCTTGATTGAAGAGGAAGCGCGAGGGATGGAAGTCTGTCCAGAATATTTTGGAGAATTTCCAATTCCGGACGAGACTCCGTGGGGTGAGCCTATCAGATTGGAAAAGCTGTGGAACGGGCTTTATTGGCTCGAAACAAGAGACGCCGGGTGGGTACTGGCAATAGCCTACCCCATGGGCGATGATTTGCGCGATGAGACGCTGGAATTGGCTCAGCTTACAGAGCGTGACCGCAAAAGTGGGATTGACAACACCTGCGGGTTCCGGTTTTACAGATATGAGGCCAGCTGCATCCCCCTCTATGAACTGCTGGATTACAGGTCAAAGAAGACGTGGGAGCCGAAAATAAATATACCTGCCCTAAAAAACGCAATTCTGGACTTTGACCCGGACTATGCTCGAAAGATTTTCGACGAAGATTTAGACCTTTTGAAAGAGTTCTCATATACTCCGGGCGCTGGAATCAGTTTTTATCAGTTTCCGCCTGCGGTGCCTGAATAGAATCAAGCTGTGGTGGGTATTCACAGCCGGACAAAACAGTGTGTTAGCGTCGGGTAAGATTTAGATTTAATTTTGAATTTAAGGCTTATAAAAGAAGGACGGCTGACCAGGATTCTGGTCAGCCATCCTTCTTTATTTAGAGATTGGAAGGCTTTACAACTTTTGGAAAATTGATAACAAAATTCTTCACATAGCACACAAGTCAGATTATTTTTGTGTCTCCGGTTGTTTTCCTGAATCTATCAACCATTTTCTGAAAAAATCAGAAACCAATTTTAGATTCTCCGGCTCTGTAAAGGCCGGGCCGCCGTGCGGTGCGTCTTCCAACAGGGAAAGATGGATTTGGCTGTGGTTATTTTTTTGCAGATAACGCTCAAAAAATTCCACGGACTGGAGATAGGGAACTACATGGTCCGCGGTTCCATGGAACAGCAGCATGGGCGGCATCTCACTATGCACATGGAGGGCAGCGCTGGCAAAAGCGGCCATGGCCGCACGGTCATGACCTGGGGCGTTGATCAGTGCGCCCAGAGCATCATAGTCCTCCTGCTCCGGGCTCTCCCCCGATTTCAGGATACGGGACCAGTGATGTTGGAGGTTTGGGATATCATAGATTCCATACCAGACACAGGCAGCCTGGACCGCGCTGGACTGGTTGGGACAGCCCATAGACTGGTCCTCATAGGCGGGGGCGTCTCCGGTGGAGGCCAGGACGGCGGCCAGCAGTCCACCCGCCGAGTTGCCCCAGACCCCGATGCGCTGGGGATCCAGCCCGTATTCGCTTCCATGTTCCCGAAGAAAACGGATTGCCGCCTTGCAGTCATAAATCTGTGCGGGCCAGGGTGCTTCCGGTGTCAGACGGTAGTCGATAGAGACCAGTGCAAAGCCGGCGGCGGGGATGGTATTCCATGCCGGTGCGGTATGAACATTATGCTTGTAGCCGTAATAAAAACCGCCGCCATGGATGAATACCACTGCGGGAAAAGGTCCCGCTCCCTGTGCTGGCAAGGCGATATCCAGGGTGTGGGCCGGGTTTCCGTCTATGCAGTAGGGAATATCCAGCGTGACCCGGATGGGTAGCTGTGACAGATTCAGGGGCAGCTCCGCCTCCGCCCGGATCTCCTGGATGGATTTCTTCATATCAAAATACCTCCTGCTCAAAAATATCATCGCTCAGCAATGGTTCGCTTTATGATCCCTGCCTCTGAAACCATCGGGCCGCGCGGTCGCCGCAATAGTCGCAGAACCGGCTGCGCTCATACAGGGCGGTCTGGTCCGCGGGAGCCAGAGCCATGAACGCCCGATAGTAGCATCGGAGCTCCCCCAGAAATCTCTGCCATTCGGAGGGGTCCCAAAAGGGATTTTGTTCCCCAGCTTGGAGCCGCCGCCATTTAGAAAATGTGTCGTTGTGACATGGATGATTGCCCAGCATCAAATCCACAGGGCGGCACCAGACCTTTTGAATTGAGGCTTCAAATGCCTGCTGTAGGGACAGGGGAAGCCCTGCTTCCTCCAGAAAGGCGGTGCGAACTGTTCCGAAGCCTGCGCCTCCGTAAATGCCGATTCTGGCAGGCCCCCTCTCCCGGTCATGTGCCGTCCAAAAGTGGGACATCGTCCCCGGCGTGTGTCCTGGCGTGAGGACGCACTGGATCTGCGTGTCTCCCAATTCGACTGTTTCACCGTCCTCCAGGAGGCGGTCTGCCCGAAAGTTTTCGTCCGGGGGGATCCGCTCCCGATTGTGGCGGTGGAACCACTCTGGCCTAGCAGCCATATCCGCAGCATCCACAGCACTCAAACAAATTTTTGCCCCTGTGATATGACGCAGTGCCGATGCCGCGCCGTAGTGGTCGTGGTGGGCATGGGAAATCAGGATCATCCGAATCTCGCGGGGATTAAACCCGACAGACCAGATGCTGTCCAACAGATAGGGCAGCTCGGCCAGACAGGGGGTGTCCAGCAGGATCAGTCCATCCCCGGTATCGATCAGATGAGAGGAGCACCAGGAGTTTCCCACGAAGTAAAGATTGCCCCAGATTCGAAAGGGCGGTTCCGCCATCCAGTAAGGGTGGCACAGCATCTTATCGGGCGGGAAGGTGTTCAAAAACCGCGGGCTGATTCGTTCCATTTGATACCTCCTATTTGGAACATTCTGTATTAAGATACTCCTATTTTATCAGCACATTGGCGCGCTTCAATGGATAAAGACACATCGACCGATTCCAGGCGGGAATCGGTCGATGCGATTGGAACCATTGAAGACAGAGGCCGCTCCGATTAGAATGGGAGTCGAGCTGAGATACCGGTATTGAGCGATTCGCGGAACGGAATCAAACAGATAAAGGAGAGACTATCATGACCCCACAAATTGCCATGGTATTTGGCACATTCCTGTTCATGATCGTATTCATGATCTGGGGAAAGATCGAACCATGCATCGTTGTGATGCTGTCCCTTGGGTTCCTCTGGTTTACCGGAATTCTGGATACTGCTACCGCATTCGGCCAGTTCTCCGGCAATACCATTATCGTCATGATCTTTATGATGATGTGCAGCGCTGGCCTGATGAAGACCAACATTCTGATCCATATCACACATCTGGTCAAACGGCTCAATGGCGGAGAGCGCGCCCTTTATATCGTGGCCATGCTCACCCCCTTCGTTCTGTGCCAGTTCATGGGAGGCGTCAGTTCTCTGATGACGACCATCCCTCTGCTGGTCGGCTTGGCGGATACCAACAACATCCCCCGCACCCGTCTGATCCTGCCTGCCCTGGTGGGCTCCCAGTTCGGCATCGGCCTGTTTCCCATCGGCATGAGCACCTCCTTGTATTTGCAAAAGAATGAATTCTTGGCGACCATGGGCTCCCCCTACACTCTGGGATTCTGGGACATCATGGGCACACGTCTGCCCGGCGTGCTGGTTGCTATGCTGTTTGTGGTTCTGATCGGCTACAAGTTGCTCCCCGATGTGCCGGGCCGGTGCAGCAGTGATATCCCGGATGAGGTGCAGTTGAAAGCCTCCGACCTGCCCCGGTGGAAGGAAATCGCCTCCTACCTCATCTTCATTGCGGTCCTGCTGGGCATGATCTTCAACAATCAGCTGGGCATCTCCGGGGGGCAGATTGCCTTCCTGGGCGCGATCCTCTATCTGGTCCTGGGCATTCTTCCCCAGCGGGAGGCATTTGCCAGCGTGAACTGGTCCATCGTCTTCATGGTTGCCTTCGGCATCGCCATGAGTTCCGCGCTGGTTTCCTCTGGCGCCGCCGACGTGATCGCGGAGCTCACCGGCCGGGTCATTACCGACCAGACCAGCCTGATCCTGCTGTGCATCTTGATCTTTATCTTCTGCGCCATTGTGACTCAGTTCTTTGACAATAATACTCTGGTCAACATCATGACCCCTGTCATGATTGCAGCCTGCGGAGGTGTGGGGCTGAATCCGCTGCCCATCATCTGCTGTGTGGACCTTTCCTCCATGGCCTCCATCATGACGCCTCTGTCTGGCCCCGGTGGGATGCTGGCATATACTATGGGCGGCTACTCCTACAAGGATATGATCAAATTTGGTGCCCCCCTGATTCTGGTCCAAGCCATCGTCACCGCGGTGTGGGTCCCCTTCTACTTCGGGCTGCTGTAAACAAATAGAAAGGAAACTGCCGCTATGGAATATTCTCTGGATCTGAATGAAAATCAGTATGAGGTACGTACTCTGACCATGGGGGAGACTACCATTCGCTTTCGGGCCTTTGAGGACCTGGTCTATGTCCGGCATCCCGTAGACCTTGAGCATCAGAAGCTCAACCTCTACATCCCCGAGGACTACTATGAGGGAAAGACGATCCATGGCTATACAGGGAAAACAGTGCCTATCTTTTTCCCCAATGCCTCTGGAGCGTATGCCTCCGGTCCTGCGGACCGTCCTGGCCCCAACTTCCGCCTGTGGGGCAGAGGAAAGCCCAACGGCATCTTTTACGCCCTGGCCGCCGGCTTCGTCGTAGCCGCCCCCGGCTCCCGAGGCAGGACGGTCCGAGATGAAAAAGGAGACTTTCTGGGCTGCGCGCCCGCCCATATCGTGGACCTGAAGGCCGCAGTACGCTATCTCCGCCACAACAAAGACCGTATTTTTGGGGACACGGAGCACATCATCAGCAACGGCACCAGCGCTGGCGGCGCGCTCTCTGCTCTGTTGGGCACCTCAGGAAACAGCGTGGAGTATGAACCCTACCTGGAAGCGCTGGGCGCAGCGCAGGAACGGGACGACATCTTTGCCGCCAGCTGCTACACGCCCATCATGGATCTGGAGTATGCCGATATGGCCTATGAGTGGATGTTCCACGGGGTCAATCATTATGAGCTCCACATCGTCAAAAATATCGGTGGAGAGCTTCATGAATCCTTTGTGGAAGGGGATATGACGCCGGAACAGATCGAGCAGTCTGATTTCCTGGTGGCGCGGTTTGCCGACTATGTCAACTCCCTGGGGCTGGAAGACGGAGCAGGAACACCTCTGGAGCTATCCTCGGATGGAAGCGGAAGCTTCCGGGACTATGTGACTTCCTTTGTCGTGCAGTCGGCTCAGCGAGCCCTGGACCAGGGTGCTGACCTGAGCGGGATGCCCTGGATCACAGTGGAGAACGGCAAAATAACGGCTCTGGATCTGGCTGCCCACGCCCGGTATGCCACCCGGATGAAGCAGCTTCCAGCCTTTGACCAGTGGGATCTGAAATCCCCAGAAAATGAGTTGTTCGGCACGACAAAACAGCAGTTCCAGCACTTCACGGAATACGGGGAAGCCCACAGTACAGCGGGTGGGAAGCTGTGCGACTCTCACATAGTCGCCCTGATGAACCCGCTCACCTTCGCCAAAGGGGACCGTTCTCAGGTGTGCCGTCACTGGCGCATCCGCTTTGGGACTTTGGATCGAGATACCTCAATGGCTGTTTCTGTTATCTTTGCCGCCGTTCTGCGCCAGGCTGGGTTCGATGTGGACTACTTCATGCCCTGGGAGATCCCCCACGCCGGGGACTACGACATGGACGAGCTTTTCACTTGGATCCGCAGCCTTTGCCCTTGAGTCTTGCTTCCCCCTCTTCTCATTCTCATAAGGCTGAACGGCCCCGCGGAACAAAGTCCTGCGGGGCCGTTCAGTCACAGGCCGTCACCGGTCCGGCGCTAAATCGTAATAATCCAGTAGAAAGTCCCAGAACGTACGGGCTGAGGAGGACATCTGCTCCCGGGGCTTCCGGGCGATCAGGATGCGCCGCCGGATGGGGTAGTCCTCAATGGGGAGGATCTGGAGATCCGGGGCGATCCGCAGCGCGGAAGCCACACACACCTCTGGAAAAAGGGCGAAGCCCAGCCCCTGATCCAGCATGGATACCTTGGTGAAAAAATCGTTGGTGGTATAGCCGATACGGAAGGTGACTCCCAGGATGTCGCGGAAGTGCTCCATGTCTTTCTCCCGGAAGACCCAGTTTTGGTAATAGGGAGAGGGGGCCACCTCGATCATGGGGAACTGACTGACCTCTGTCAGGGTAACGGAGGTCTTACTCTTGGGATAGTGGAACAGTTTGGGAGAAATGGCCACATAGAACTCCTCTTCCAGCAACTCCCGGCAGACTGGAAAGTGGCTCTGCATGGTGTAGCTGCCCTCCTTCTCCGCCACGAGCACCAGATCTGTCAGGTTCATCAGGACGTTGGTGTTCTGCTGCTGGACCTCGGAAAAATAGAAATTTACCTGGGGATTTTTCTGGGCAAAGGTACGGATACAGGGATGGAGAATGGGGGTAAAGGCATATGCTCCAATCTTCACTGTGCCAAGCACAGAATTTTTGACTCCCTTCAGGGCTGTCTGGCCGTCGTTCATCAGCCTGAGCGCCCCTGCGGCATACTCATAGAAGAGCTTTCCATGCTCATTGAGCACGATACCCCGGCCAACCCGGTCAAACAACTTGACCCCCAGCTCGGCCTCCAGGGAGGCGATCAGCTTGCTGATGTGAGACTGGGTTGTATTCAGCTCCTGCGCCGTGACCGGCATATGAAGGGTCTGTGCAAGGCTCACAAATGCGTTCATTTGAAGAAATTCCATCGGTGCTCCGCTCTCTTTCTCCTCTATGACCGTCCGGCGTAACCGGAAGGTCGGGCCCTGCCCCGCCATACCGCAGCGAAAGCTGTACTTTATCCTATTGTAACGAACATCAAACTACTTGTAAAGCAAAACAAAGAAGATCAGATTTTAAATCGGAGGAACTATCATGGATCAAAACAATCAAGTCTATGATCTGCGCAGCGCTCTGAATCTGCTGCGTTCACAACCGGGACAGCTGGTGGAGACAGATGTTCCGGTAGACCCCAGTGCTGAGCTGGCGGGAGTCTACCGTCACGTAGGAGCTGGAGGGACGGTCCAGCGGCCCACCCGGGAAGGGCCGGCCATGCTCTTTCATCAGATCAAGGGCCATCCCGGCGCTCGGGTCGCCATCGGCGTCCTGGCCAGCCGGAGCCGGGTGGCCGCCCTGCTGGGGCGGAGGCCGGAGGAGCTGGGTCATGCCCTGCGCGATTGTGTCAGCCGCCCCATCCCGCCCGTGATTTGCGCGGAGGCAGCCCCCTGCCAACAGGTAGTCCACCGGGCAGATGACCCGGATTTTGACCTCAGAGCCCTGGTCCCTGCCCCCACCAATACACCGGATGACGCCGGGCCCTACATCACGCTGGGAATGTGCTACGCCACCCATCCTGACACCGGGGTAAACGATATCACCATCCATCGTCTGTGTATTCAGGGCCGGGATGAGCTGTCCATCTTCTTTACCCCCGGGGCCCGGCACATCGGTGCCATGGCAGAGCGGGCAGAACAGCTAGGCCGCCCCCTGCCCATCTCGGTGAGCATCGGCGTGGACCCGGCCATTGAGATTGCCTCCTGCTTTGAGCCCCCTACGACGCCGCTGGGATACGATGAGCTCTCTATCGCCGGAGCTCTGCGGGGCCGGGCGGTGGAGCTGTGCCCCTGCCTGACCGTGGACCAGCGGGCCATCGCCCACGCCGAGTATGTCATCGAAGGAGAGGTCCAGCCCGGGGTCCGGGTCCAGGAAGACCAGAACAGCCATACCGGATATGCCATGCCTGAATTCCCCGGCTATACCGGCCCCGCCAGCAGTCAGTGCTGGCTCATCAAGGTCAAGGCTGTGACCCACCGGAGGAACCCCATCATGCAGACCTGCATCGGCCCCAGCGAGGAGCATGTCAGCATGGCCGGGATCCCCACAGAGGCCAGCATCCTGGACATGGTGGACCGGGCCATGCCCGGCCGGCTGCTGAACGTGTACTGCGCCTCCGCCGGAGGGGGAAAATTCATGGCGGTCCTCCAGTTCAAAAAATCCGTTCCCTCCGACGAGGGGCGGCAGCGTCAGGCCGCCCTGCTGGCCTTCTCCGCATTCAGTGAGCTGAAGCATATCTTCCTGGTGGATGAGGACGTGGACCCCTTTGACATCAGCGATGTGCTCTGGGCCATGAACACCCGTTTTCAGGGAGATACAGACATCATTACCATTCCCGGAGTCCGCTGCCATCCCCTGGACCCCTCCAACGACCCCGCCGTCTCCCCCTCCATCCGGGACCACGGGATCGCATGCAAAACGATTTTTGACTGCACCGTTCCCTTTGACCAGAAGGAGCGCTTCCGCCGCAGCCGTTTTCTGGAGGTAGATCCTGCCCATTGGCTCCCGGAGCTGTTTCCCCCGAGGTGACTGCCATGAAAAAACGGATCATTATGGGGATCACAGGCGCTTCGGGGGCCCCTCTGGCCGTGGAGCTGTTGCGAAAGATTCGAACCATCCCGGATGCGGAGAGCCACGTGATCTGCTCCCGGAGCGGCGCTCTGACCCTGCGCCAGGAGTGTGGGATGGAGCTGGAGGAACTGCGCCGACTGAGCCATGTCTGGTATGACAACGGAGACATTGGGGCAGCCGTGGCCAGCGGGAGCTTTCGGACGCTGGGGATGGCGGTGGTGCCGTGCAGCATGAAGACTCTGGCGGGCATCGTCACCGGATACTCCGACTCCCTGCTGCTGCGGGCCGCCGATGTCGTCCTGAAAGAGCGCCGCCGCCTGGTCCTGGTCCCCCGCGAGTGCCCGCTGAGCACCCTGCACCTGCGCAACCTGACTGCGGCCAGTGAGCTGGGGGCGGTGATTGTCCCCCCTGTACCGGCCTACTGTCAGCATCCCAAGTGCATAGACGATATCAATGGGAGAATCTCCGCCAAGGTGCTGGCGCTGTTCGGGCTGGATACAGGGGCAATCCCAGAATGGGGAGGTCTTGATTTATGACGATAGAGCGGCAGGCTTTGGGATGGCCCCTCCGTGCAGAGCTGACCTCTCTCGATAATGGAATCACAGTCCTCCTCACCGGCGGCTGCCGGACCCATATCGGCTGTGTGACAGCGGCAGAACCGGGGGGGCTCCTCCGCACGATGGATTTTCCTGGGCATCGGGAGAAGGCGATTGCGGAGGAGTGGGCGGAGACACTGGCAAAGCAGTCGGGCCGCCGTGTCTGTGTGGTATGCGGGATCCATTATGACGATTTGGACCGTCCCGGCCTAGATGAGGTACTTTACACATTGAAAAAGATGCTTTCAGAGGCACAGGAGTGTCTGAAATAGCTGATTTCCTCGCTTCAAGCGGAAGATAATAAAAAAGCCGGCTAGCCCCACACAGAAAACGTCTGGGGCTGGCATTTTGATGCAGGCTTTACCCTACTCATTTGGGCGTCGCAGGATAGATATGGGTAGGCGTCAGAGATAATAGACATCTTTTATGACACAAGTAATGTAAGCGCAGAACAAAAGTGAAGCAAATGTTTTTTCTGATAAATATCATCAGAGGCTCCGCCACCGTTTTACCAACGGTGGCGGAGCTTTTTTGCATATATCGTTAAAAAAGTAACGTTTTATATTTATATAGACATTAACGCCTTTTTGAACCATTATAAAATCCAATTCGTTACGCTACTATATCTTAAACAGATCGTCCCGCCCGCTTACTTCTATTCTGTGGGAGAGTATGCTATAATGGAATTGGATTATTTGGAAATTGGTCAAAATATTCAAAAATACCGCCGGATATGTGGGCTGCGGCAAAAGGATCTGGCTGAGATCATCAATGTATCAGACCAGCATATCAGCCATATTGAGACTGGACGGACGAAGCTGAGCCTCGCCACTCTGGTGGCAATTTCTGATGCGCTGCAAATCGACTGCAATACTCTCCTGGGGAAAACCTTGGTCAGCGCAAGGCGCACTGCGCTCCAGCAGAGACTGGACCAGCTCACCAGTGAACTGGATTCCAAAAGGCTGGGACTTGTTGTGGAGTTTACCAGTATGCTGGCAGACTATGAATTAGATTAGAGAGCAAAGAGGTGAAGTCCTGTTGGACCCGTCGGAGCGTTTTTTTCGTTCTCTTTATGAGAAGCAATATGAAAAAATGTTTAAACTGGCGTACCGCATGACTGGCAGCATAGAGAAGACACAGGACCTGGTCCAGAACGCCTTTCTGCTGGCGCTTTTCCGAAAAGAAGAGTTGATGGTGCATCCTAAACCGGAGGGATGGTTGATGACTGCCCTGAAAAACCTGATCTTCAATGAGCGGCGCCGTTCCGAAAGCCATCCGGAGGTGCCTCTGGAGTCCGTAATCGAATCCCTGTCCGTGAATGATCCGGAGATGCCTTTGGAACTGGCCCTTCCCAAGCAGCTGTCCAAAGAAGACCGGGAGATCCTGATCCTGCGGTTTGAACAGCGGCTGTCTTATGCGGAGATCGGGGACCGGCTGGGGATATCGGAGGGGGCCTGCCGAAGCCGACTCCATCGGGCCCTACAGCGATGCAAGCGATTTCTGAACGATACATGATTTTTAAAATTTTTCTTTCCCCCTGTAACGAAACGGTGTGTTCCAGACATATAAACAATGGAGGGGAAGGGAAGGAGGGGTGAACATGGATTCTCCTTTGACCAAACATGAACAAGATGGGAAGCCATCATTTTTGGATGTCACGCCAGAACGGCTGAGCAAGCTGACAGCATCACAGTTGGCAGATGATATGGAGCGGGCTTTGGATTTTATGTCCGATGAGACCTATGACGATGCGGTGATCGATGCATATCTGGAGGCACTGGACCGTGTGGCCCCTATGCCGGAATACCCGGATGCGGCGACCACTTATGCCGAGTTTCGGGATAAGATCCGGTCAATATCCGAAGAACTGGCCCCTGCTAAAAGTCCTGCGGTCCCCAGCTGTGGCATCCGCAGAGGCCGCCAGCTGCTGCGGACTGTTCTGGTTGCGGCGGTGTTGGTTGCCTGTTTGTTCAGTGGAATGGTCGTGGCACAGGCTTCCGGTCTGGACGTTTTTGGCGCGATTGCGCGCTGGACTGCCGATGCGTTCAGCTTTGGAGATGCCAGTACGCTGGCCACGTCTGGCGCGGAGGCTCAATTCCATTACACAGAGCCGGATAAACCTGTCCCGGAAGAATATCAGGAACTTCAGGCTGAGTTGAAGCGACGGGATCTGCCTTTCTATTTTCCTGAAGTCCCCAATAGTTTTAGATTAAATGAGTCTTCCCTATATATTTCTGAGATAAACGGACAGCTGATTTATGAGAGCTTTTATGCTAAAAATTCAGATTTGTTTGATTTTTGCGTTATTCAGAATATGGGAGAGCCCCAGGCAATTTATGAAAAGGACGACACACCAGTTGACGAATACCAGTACCATGGAGTTACACATTATCTATTCAGCAATCTTGAGCGAAAGGTTGCAGTTTGGAGCGTTGAGAATCTGGAATACAGCATCTCAACAACATTACCGATGGACGATTTGAAAAGACTCGTCCAATCCCTTTACTGAGGAGTGAAATAAAATGAAAATGAAGCGGTTTTTTTCTATGCTTATTGCGTTGGCCTGTATAGTGGCGTTTGCTGTTCCAACTTTTGCAAGGGCAAGTGAACAGATTAGAACTTATTCTGTTGATGTTACAGCTTTATCTGGCACGATTGCAATTGATTTTTATATTTCGGGTACTGCAACGATGGATGAAATCGGCTGTGAGAGTATTGATGTGTATGAAAAATCCGGATCTCGGTGGATTTTGTTTGAATCTTGGGACGAAAATGATTCTGGCATGGCTAAATCAAACGCCAAAACTTTTGCAAATGTAATCGAGTGCGACAGTGAGGAAGACATAGAATATAAAGTGGTAGTCGCGGTATTTGCGGACGATGGTTCGGAGCGAGACACCAGAACAAGAACATTCTATGTGACCGGAAAATAAAAAATCAAGCTTGGTGCGGCAGGGGGACCCCTTGCCGCGCCTTTCTTTTTTTCTGGCCGGAACTGCTCGGGTGGCAGATGAATCGTGCCAGCATGGATGCCCTGTGAGAGTTGCTGTCCGGCAATCCAGCCCTACATAAGGTCGCCCCAACGCCCTGGTCGTTCCCCTGTTTTCACAGAGGGAAAGGAGGCGCAAAGAGCCCCTTCGGACCAGGAGCAAAAAAATTGGGAAAATTTAAAAATAAGTGCAACAAAACCTTACCCTGGCAACATAAAGAAGATGAAGGACAAAATCGACGCCGAGATTTGCCCTGGAATAGGATCGACAAAGGGCTGCTGCCCTTTGCCGCTATTATGGAAAGGAGAACCCCATGAAACAGATGAAAAGATTACCGGTTCGCTGTCTGCCCTCCTGTGCGCGGCGCTCCTGGTGGGTATCCTGCCCTCCCAGGCAGCCTCGTATGAGATCAAGTCCGATGTGGATTCTGTCACCACCGGCGGATCGACCTACGACTACTGGAGCTGTCTCTATCCTGATTCCAGCCGCACGTTCAGAGCCAGCGCCTGGACTGCAAATGCGGATGTCGAAAAGATGAGCCCAAACACCGTGGGGGCCCAGGGTGTCCTTTACAGCGAGACGCAGAACAAGCCGCTCGCCACCTCCACAACCTTCTACAACGGGTCTGGAGATACCTTTGCCTCCTCTACAACAAGCTCGAAGACGACCTCTGACGTGGTCTATGCTACCGGGACCGTGTATGTCCGAAATGGTTCCAAATACAATTCTTATTCCACGCCGGACACCGATACCTACGGCGGCTCCCGGGCTGCTGCCGCCACTCAGGCGTTGGCCGCTGAGACCCTGGAGCCGGACGGCAGCTATCCCGTGACCACCGCCGGTGAGTCCTATGGCTCCTATCTGCTGACCAATCTGGTGGGCGAGATGCCCAATCTGGTGGCTGCTCTGGGCGTAAATGGCACCGAGGGCTATGTCAAGGCAGAGGATTTCCTGCCCAGCGCCAACACTCCCGAAGAGGCTGCTGAGTACCGTGAGACGGTGCTGGAGATGGCCCGCAACGGTCAGGAGGGCTGGCTGGTCCCCATGTATGACCTGGAGGGCAATGTGGTGGACCAGTACCAGATCGTGATCTCCGAGGAATACTTCCGCGTGATTGAAAACGAGAGGGATGGGATTGCCTATGCTGTGAACGAGAATGGCGAGACCTATGGAGACTTCGCGTTCCGCTCCCGCCTGGGATACCTGCCTGATCTGGTGGCGGTGAACGCCACCAACGGGGCGTCCGGCTACTATCGTGTGAGCGACCTGGAGATTCCCAAGATGCCGGAAGAAGTGCCTGCCTATCTGGAGAAGTGGCAGGGAGGCCGGATGATTCCGGTCTATGAGTCGGACGGTGTGACTGTGGTGGGAGAATATGAGATCGTTGGCACGCCGACTCCGTAAAAATATAAAGTTCTTTGATTTCACTTTATGCAATCCATTAGTCTGATGATGGATAAAATCTGTTTTGACAGGAGCATACGAATTATGAAAACGAGAAAGTTGCTTTCAGGAATCAGTGTTCTGATTTGTTGTTTTTGCTTTTGCATTCCATCGCTTGCCGCAAACACAGATGCTTCTTCGCAGTCTGTTGTGGGGATAGACACTCTCGGATATGTAGATTCTATCGATGTAACATTTTCGGATCTTTTATCCAATTCTATAATTACATACGCGGATAGTGAAGTTATGTCCGGGCACTATAATGGGGATTTCACTGTGCTCTGGGTGGAGATTGGGGGAGTGGGTACACTTACAGATTTTGACTGGACTCAAACAATTGAATTTGATTGGACTGCAAAGGTAAATTCAAGTGGTGATTATATTTTTGATAAAATTACCAATGCAAATTCCTCAATGTCGCCTGACCTCCATTTGCTTTACTTTGATGTGGAGAGCAAAGAATTAAAGGATCAATACACTATTAGCACTGATCGAAAATCTGTCACCTTTACTTCCTCCTATGAACTGTCTTGGCGCTATTATAATGAGACTAAGGTTACTACTGGGATTGCAAACCTAAAGCGAGTGATTGAGATGCAAGATCTGATTTGAATTACTTATAAGGAGTGAGTTGTATGTTAAAAAATATTGCGGCCGTTATTTGTGCCATAGCGTTGTTGACCACTGCTACACTTGCATTTTCTAGCGAGTCACTAAACAATCCAGACTATATCGAAGTATCGATAGAGGAGATTCAATCCGTATCAGGTGAGGATAACTGTGTTTTGACGCTTACGCCTTCCAACTATAGTGTAGTGACTGATCTTGACAGTCCTGCGCTGCTAAAAGAGTTCCTAGCTAAAAACGGGATTATTGTTTATCGAAACGATAACGGATCATCTACAACTGTTTTAGATCGCTATTTTGACCTTGCAGCCCAAGACAGTACAGAGCCAAGCTCTAGTATGATGTCTAACTCGTCTATCGGACCGGGGAAGGATATTGCAACCATATATTACTTAGATCGCAATAATACGATTTCAACCCACACAATCAACGTCGGATATGATGATACCCAAGACTACGATGCTTTGATTGACGAAACGGTTGCCCAGATTATGTCGAAAGACATCAATCGAAATGACCAGGCCCTTCGTCCTATGGCCAGCGATGAAGAGGGTGAATACTTGGGAAGTAAGTCCTACACATATACAAGACCTCCAAAAGGAAAACTGGTAGCCGATTATGAATTCTATACTGTGCAGAACTATGACAAAGAAGATTACTATTTAGTGTTCTGTGACATTAATGGGATTCCTGGGGCGGTACTGCATGATGATAATTACCAATACGAGAGTAAGTACGAAGGGGAGGAAATGACAGTAGAACTGGTACCCGTAACTACCAGTGTGACCTTGGATGACTACGGTCCCAGTAGGACTATTACATCTGACTCTGAGACCTATGAAGTCAGCGTTGGTGTGAGTTTAGATAATATATCCTTTGGACATTCAAAATCCTATACTCGCAATATTTATGACACGGAAATCTCAACTCAGTGTACTTCCACAGATGCAATTTGGGAGTTAGCACTTGAAAAAGATGCGCAGAAAGATAATTGTCGGTTTGAACCAGCTGCAACCTTTGTTTGTTCTTACAACAAGTCCAGCGTCAAACTTAATCTTTATGCTGGATATACGCTTGATTCGCGCTTGACCGCACAAGAAGAAATCTCTTTAGACCGGACAATTACCTGCACATCTAGTGATGTGTCCTGATGGGAACTAATTTGAAGACAGTAATTAAATCAACTATTAAAAAGGTTGCTATCTTTTCTGTAACCATTTTGCTCGGAGCAATAATAATTGAGTTCTTACGAAAATTTGACCTGTTTTATTTCCGAGGAGGGGCTTCGGATACTGTATGCGCCATTCTATATTTATCTGGAGTAGTAGCGTGTTCTAGAAATTGGAAATAGCAAAATCAGAAGAAGGGGGGACATGCTTAGCCGTGTCCCCCCTCCTGTGCAAAAGGAAGATTGATACTTATGGTACACAAATTTTTTTATAGAACTCCCGGACGTCCTGAAGGTCTGTGGTCCTGTTGTGGACCGGCAGAGCATCCCAGACGATATCATGGTATCGCTCCGGTGGGTCATCCCGAAGACGCCGGTCGATGATGGAGATAATGCCGGTATCCGTCTCATTACGGATCAGGCGGCCGATACCCTGCTTGAGATGGATGATCATCTCCGGCACGCTGACCTCCATTAGGGGATCATTCGCAATCGACGCCTTATAGTCAATGACCGGATCGGGTACAGGAAAGGGTAGGCGGAAAATTATCACATGGGAGAGGCTTTTACCTTCGATGCTGATTCCCTCCCAGTAGGCACCGGTGCCCAGGAGCACGGAATTTGTGTCCTCTCTAAACTCTCTCAGAACCTTTTCCTGGGAGGCACCATTTTGCTGGATCAGGATCTTATAAGGAAGGTCCCGGCCTTGAAGCGCTGCATAGACATCCTCCATATCAGTCTTTGCAGTAAAAAGCACCAGTGCCATGCCATGAGAGATCTCCAGAAGCTGGATCAGGCGCTCCACCCCCTGTTGAATGAACTCCTCACGCTCTTTGGTGGGATGGGGCAGGTCATTGCAGTAGTAAATGAGCGCATGATCATCGTAAAGATAGGGGGAGGGCTTTGGCTCCGCAAGCATTCCGGCATCTCCTAATGGAAAGCCGGTACTCCGAACAAAATAGGAATATTGCTCCTCCATCTCGCCATCCTGCGTGTTGGTCAGAGTAGCCGAGGTCAGGACCGTCTGTATCGAGGAGCTGAAAAACAGGTTGTTGATAACGGTACTGGTATCCTTTGGGCACCATGTCAGCTGCGTATGTGGTCCTCTGCGCTCCAGCCACACGAGCTGTTCCTCCCAGGAGGTGGCAAGGACGTAAAATGACTCCGCAAGGATCTCCAGGTCATCGACGGACACCCGGTTCCGGTTTCGGCGTCTCATGTCGGCATAGATCTGGATGCTGTCAGAGAGCTCCGCCAATGACTGAGATGCTTTTTGGACCAATGCGGCAGTATGTACGTGCTCCCGCAAGAAGAGACGTTCAGAATCGCGTACAGTGCGGTCCGCACCGTCGATCTGCTGTTGCATTTGATCGCTCAGATGTCGGTACAGGGCTTTTATATCGTGCACTGTGCTGGAAATTTTTCCGGCAACATATTGTCGCTCTGTGGGCCAAATCGCTTTCTCAGCTGCATAGATGGTTTTAATGATCTGCCTCTGCCAACATTGAGTGGTAGTGGCGCTCCGCACCTTTTCCTCCAGGTGATGTGCCTCATCTATAACGACCAGCTTGACTTCATTGTTTAACAGCCCATCTTGCCCCTGATTCCGGAGGAGCAGGTGTGCGGCCAGGAGATCCTGGTTGCAGACGATGACTCCGCGGGTATAGCGTAGGGCAATACGCATATTGTAATATTGGCAATCGTCGGCATACTTACAGGTAGTGCACTCTGATTTGCTGAAGCGGGTGATATTGATCTTATCCCAGACTGCGTCAGGAATATGCTGTGTAAAGGAACGCCGGTCCTGATGGCCGGCTCGGATGTCACTTATGATTTGGGCCTGAGCACTACCGTCAACAGACTGGAAATACTCACTCGCGCGTCGGAAACAAAGATAGTGGTTCTTCCCCTTCGCCAAAATGAGGTCTGGTTCAATGCGCAGCCATTTCTTCAGCCGCTCCACATCGCTCAGAAGCTGCTCCTGCAAGGCAATGGTTGACGTTGCGATCACGACTGGAGAAAAGGTTTTGGCATTGTAAAGCAGAATGGGCACCAGATAGGCAAAACTTTTTCCTATCCCAACGCCAGCCTCGATCACAACATGACTGCCGCTTTTAATCGCGTCCAGCACGTCGAAGGCCATGTCCTGCTGTCCCTCTCGTTGCTGAATGCCAAGCCGGGGTGCGTCATCCCAGAAAAATTTTGTGACGCTTTCGCTGATATCATATATCTTAGAGGCTAAATTCCTCTTTTTGTCTGCTGATGGATCAAATGCCGATATATAGCTCAATTGGTATCCGTCTCCTGTTCCATGTCCAACTTTTTAGATGATGCATATTGTTCTCATGACACACGACCGTCTTGCATTATTGCTTCTCTTAATAATAGTGCAGAATGAGGAAATGTCAATAAACAACTAAGACCTAATCAAGCTGGAGTTTCCAATTAGATTGTAATGGGTTATAGAAATCGTCCCCTACTTTGTAGAGGACGATTTCTATTTTATACTGTTACATTCTTTAGAAAATCCGAACGGGGAACATATGGCAGGTCAAGTCGAAGCCCCATACGGTTGAGTTCGTTCAACTTGATGAGCACTAAATTAACATTTACTTCCATTATTGAGGAAAGCTGAACCACATCATACCCGCGACCTGCAAGCTCAAGCAATTCCTCACTGTCGATACGCAAGTGGGCTGCAAAGGCATTGGCCTCATACTCCATCTCGCTCCGCATGTCAAACAGGGTGAATTCCTGGAGCCCCATTCTGCTCTTGGCTTTCTCCCTATGAAAAGCATCATGACCGATCTCATGTCCACAGACCATTTGAACTGTAATGTAATCCATGTTGGAGTTCAGCAGAATATGTCTCTCCTTATGCTGGTAACTATACATTCCCAGCAACTCCTTAAAAGTATCAATTTGGTGTATATAAATGCCGATCTTACCGGCGATTCGCAGGGTATCCCGCGTTCCACAGCGCCTTACAAGTTCATTCGCTTTATGATAGATCGTTTCTGCCTTTTGCAGCATAGACGTTCCACCCCCAAAAGCACAAAGGTTTCCTTGCATCACAAATCATATATGGGTCACTGTCCCATAATCAGGATTTTTTAAATTTTTTTGGTGTGTATTTTTGCACGTTCCTTGCTTTTGACTCCCAATAAATGTCCTGTAACGCTTTCATCACAGCATCTTTATCTTCTTCGGACAAAGTGCCGCCAGCACACAGGCCGGAAAATCCATCAATCACAGCTTGGGCCTGTGATGCTCCGTGAGCGCCATATCGTTCAGCGGCATTGACCACAAATTCTTCATCTTCTGTCAAGAGGTAGTTTGTTTCAACATTGAGAGCATTTGCAAGGGCTGCGTAGGTTTCTCTTTTCCGGGGGTAACTTTCCCCTTTTTCATAGCTGACGATAGTACGGAGCGCAACATGAGTTATTTCCGCAAGCTGCTTCTGCGTATAGCCTATATTGAGTCTTGCGGCTCGTACTTTTTCAGCAAACTTCATTATACTACCTCCAACTAATGTGCAACTAATTACATATTCTATATTGACATATGCAGCCAAATTGCCTATAATATGGAATATGAACTTGACCTGCGCATATAGTACAACGAGTTGCACATCGTGTCAAGATTATTATTTCTTTTTGTCGAAATTCGTTTTTATGAAAATAAGGGTACAAATGATGAGTTATTTATCCCGAAGTGACATTGAAAAAATAGCAACCCAGGTTTTCAATGACTACAAGCATTTACCTCAGTTTGTAGACCGGCAAGTTGATCGTGTTGACCCTGAAATCCTCGCATGTGAGCTTTGTGGCCTCCACATTGACTATTTCCATCTATCAAAAGACGGGCTGACCCTCGGAATGACCGCATTTAAGGAGGTCGGCGTTGAACTCTACGATGATAGTGGACAGCCCTGCTTCTACTACCTTGATGGAAGAACTCTCCTAATAGAAACTGACTTAAAGAAGAATCCAGCTCTGTGCGGAAGATATCACTTTACTTTGGCGCACGAAACAGCCCACCAGATTTTAGCCAGCTTATATTCGACTAATAGATTGCTTCAAAATCGTGTTGTCTATTATCAGGGGCGTAGTCCGCAATTTCCAATCCGCGATTGGGATGAGTGGCAAGCTGATAATTTAGCGTCTGCTCTCCTGCTCCCCTCTGAGATCGTACTTGGGGCGATCCAAAAATTTAACTTAGAGTGCGGTATTGATATATTGAATAAAATATACCGGCCAAAGGAATATGAACTATTCTGCAAAATGACACAGTTCCTTGGTGTTTCCAAACAGGCTATGTCCATCAGACTGAAAAGACTTGGCCTGCTGAAAAAGGATTATTTGCAGAACCCCTATGCGCTGGCCGATATTGAAATGGAGGATGATAACTGATGGCCCAACCTATCAATGTTGCCGTGAGGTGCCCTAAATGTAATTGGCGCGTGATGGATAAGATATCACCTACTACAGGAAAAATTGAGATCAAGTGCCCCCGATGTCATAGGGTCGTGGAGGTCGATCTGGCCCTGCGCCGGAAGATATTATACCGGAAGGCAGGGTAGTTTCGGATATTAAACACGAAGCGGGAAGTGACAACAGAATAAGGTCTAAGTGTACCGAGCAACGGGTCATCGTACCGTAAGGTAGATAGTCACCAAATGGCCGGACATTAGGAATGTGAGGGGACGTACCCCTCTATTTCCTAATGCCCGGCCATTTTTTGTTGCCGCTCCAGAAATGGAGTAGGGAATGGATCTGTTTGCTTGGCAGGCGGCGCTCTGCCGCTATCCGTGATCTCCTTGAATTTTTGACTTTCAAAAATTCAAGGAGATCACAAATGAAAACTACATATTTAGTTTATAGACAGGTGAATGGTGTCCGTCGGCTCGTCGTGGCAACACCGGCAGAATGGGATGCTATTTTGAAAGAAAACCGGGGATTGCCCGCCGAGCGGCGTCGGTACTTCATAAAAGACTGTTTTGCGGATGGGGATGAACTGGATTGTATGTATATCGAAATGACCGCAGTCGAATACCGGGAGTGGAACAGCAAAAACACAGTTGCCCAGCGGAAGCGCAAAGCTGGTTCAATCTACTCAGTTTTATCCTTGGACGCCGGTGTGCCAGAAGCCGGACTTGAATCGCTACACGAAAGCGTCCCCTCGGCCTTTGATCTCGAAGGGCTTGCTACTGACCACCTTCTGATTGAAGAACTGAAGACAGCCCTGCGTAAATGGAAGCCCTGGGCAGAGGACTTGCTGGAACTCTATTTGTCTGGTGCGAAACGCTCCTGCACAAACGGTCTGTGCGAGAGGTACAAACTTAGTGATCGGGCTGTTCAAAAGAGGAAAGCGGCCTTTGAAAAATTTGTCTTAGATTTTTTAAAAAAATAAGTTCGGTTTGAGGCGTTGAAAGTTGTAGTAGGGGGGTGAGAGGGCCGCAGGCCCCTCAATGCTCCTTGATAACCGAATACCCATTCGTCAAGTACATCAGTTCCGATGTGTGAAAGCATGAGCTACCACAACAGGGTACGCCACGAGGCCCGGACTGCTGGAAATCATGACCTGTTGAAAATAAGGTCTGCGAAAACATCCAGTTTTTCCGGGATGAGCGAGAACTCCCTTTGTAAGTGCCGGGTTGCCCCCGGAATGGCAATGACAGTCGGAATGACAATGGTACTCCCGCCCAGCCACAGTCTCAAACAATGGGGGCGGCTCTGTCAGAACGACAGTTGGGGTGAAACTCCCGTGAGGTGGTGAGCAGGCCACCGCTTGACGACTTCCCAGGCTTCAGCCTGCACACGGGGTGTCGAGGACAAATAGTGTGCATTACATATCTGACCGCCAACACGGAGACGGCCAATCGCCAGCTATGATAATAAGAGACTCTGAATGGATTGGTGGTCAGATGTGTTTTGCACACTACCTGGGAAGTAGTTGGGTATTTGGCTGCAAGGGCAAATCACATAAAGGTGAGGTGTCCTTATGAATAGAGAACTGCCAGATGAAGTGCTGCGCGGCCAGATGTACTATGCTGATTTAGATCCGGTGATTGGCTCTGAACAGGGTGGCAACCGCCCCGTCCTTGTGATCCAGAACAACATAGGAAATCGCCACAGCCCGACCATCATCATTGCCCCTATCACGACCAGGGTGAAGAAACTCCATCAGCCGACCCATATCGGTGTCCCTCCATACTTTGGCCTGCCCCAAAACTCTATGGTTATGCTGGAGCAGATCAGAACGATTGATAAGAGCAGGCTGGGCAGCTATGTAGGCTGCTTCGACGATGATGTGATGGACTATGTTGACGAGGCCCTTGGCATCAGCGTCGGCCTGCATGATCTTGCTGGGAAGGAACAGAAGCCGTATGCCGATGAGTCACATGATGAGATGCACGGCGAAATGGTGCTGACTCTTTGTGGCACCTGCCTTAGACAGTTCATCTGTTCACCCGAACATATTGTGAGGCGGATTAACCACGCACAAGCTAAAGAACCTTGTATGTACTGCCACGTCCGGGACGGCTACGATTACCGTATCATTCACAAGAAAAAACACCTGGGCGATGACAGGTATTAAGGAGGCACGAGGTATGACTGATGAATTGATGGAGCAGCGCATGGCAGAACTCAACGCCCGCAACACAGAAAAAGCGCCTGCTTTTGACAGCGAAAAAAGGGCCTACTCCGTGGACGATATTATGGCTATGTTGGATATTAGCCGCTCATCTGCGTACATTCTAATCAAAAAGAACCTCTTTCGGAGCTTTAAGATTGGAAAACAACTCCGAATCTCTAAAGCAAGTTTTGACGAGTGGTTGGACAAAGGTTGATTGTCAACAGTACGATTTTAAGTTGGTCTGAACAATCGCACATTTGAGATAAAAATGTCTCCCCGGTACAATGCAGTCAAGGCAAGTGCCTTGGCTGCATTGGCAGGCTCATCAAGTCGGCATAGGGAGGTATTTAACGGAATATGAACGATAAAATTATGGAACAGCGTATACTGGAACACAATGCTCGAAACGCAGAAATGGTTCCAGTACATATCAAAGAAAAACGAGCCTACTCCGTGGGTGACATTATGGCTATGTTGGATATTAGCCGTTCGTCCGCATACATCCTAATTAAAAAGGACTTCTTTCGAAGTCATAAGATTGGAAATCAGATTCGCATCTCGAAGGTTAGTTTTGATGAGTGGCTGGATGGTGTGTCTCCCACACCACGCGATATTTGACTTCAGCTATTACAAAATCTACATAGGAGGAATATCTGTTATGGGAAAAACCAGCATCTCTGTCCCCGAAATGCGGAGACTGCTTGGCATGAAAAAGGTAGAGGCATATTGGCTTGTAAAACAGGGACGCTTCAAAGTTATTCTTGTCGGCGGCAAAATGCGGATCATGCTGGACAGCTTTGAGGAATGGTACGGCAGTCAATTACACTACAAAAAGGTCAACGGGCCGGAACCAGGCCAACTACTCCCTGCGTCTCTGACCGTCCCGGAGGCGGCTGACATCCTCGGGCTGAACCCTGGCTCCATCTATGAGCTGATAAAGAACTATGCACCCTTTGAGACGTTCAAGGTCGATGGGAAAACTCGCATTCTAAAGGAAAACTTTGAGACGTGGTATCAAGGACAGTCCCATTATAAGAAACGAGAGGATGCGGCACCGCAAGAGCTGTTGGACGCAACCCTTTCGGTGAGCGATGTGGCAAAACTGCTGGGCATACACCGAAACAGCGTTTATAACATGGTGAACAAGCGAGATTTGTTTGTCACAGTGAAAGTGAATGACAAGATTCGCATTTATAAGGACAGCTTTGAAGCGTGGTATAAGTCCCAAAATCGCCATACCATAGTTGCCAGCTGAAAGGAGGCACAACCGTGGCGTCTATCATCAAACGTAAAACCAAATATTCCGTTGTTTATACCTATACGGACAGCAATGGCGCCAAGCGCCAAAAATGGGAAACCTGTGGCTCCCATGCGGAAGCCAAGAAGCGAAAAGCGGAAATTGAGCATCAGCTAGACACCGGAGTGTTCATCCCGCCCAGTGCCGATACCCTATCCGATTTTCTGGACGAATATGTATCCCTCTATGGTGTCAACACATGGGCTCCCTCTACCTTTGATGGACATACGGCGCTGATCAGTAACTACATCAAGCCCATCATCGGAGATGTGAAGCTGGATGACATCAGCCCCAGAATGATAACTAAATTCTATAAAGACCTCCAAACCGTGAAAGCAGTTCCCCGGTACGGGCAGCCCGAGGGGGAACTTATCTCCCCCAATACGATACGGGAGATACACAAACTCCTGCGGAACGCGTTCAATCAGGCAGTAAAGTGGGAGCTGATGGCAAGGAATCCTGTTCAGAATGCAACTGTTCCCAAAGCCGAGAAGCATGAGCGGAATATTTGGGACGCTCAAACACTGATGAAAGCGTTATCCCTCTGCGATGACCCATTCCTCTCCCTGGCGATCAATCTGGCCTTTGCCTGTTCCTTGCGAATGGGGGAGCTGCTGGGCCTGACATGGAGCTGTGTGGATATTAGCCAGGACAGCATAGACCATGACTGCGCCTATATCTATATCGACAAAGAACTTCAGCGGATCTCTAGGGAATCACTGGCACAGATCGGGGAAAAAGGTATCATGTTTAAGTTCCCCACGATGCGAGGGTGCAATTCCACTGTACTGGCCCTGAAAGAGCCGAAAACCAAGACGAGTGTGCGGAAGGTATTTCTGCCCAGGGCGGTAGCGGAAATGCTGGTAGAGCGCAGAAAAACGATTGATGAACTGAAAGAATTACTGGGGGATGAATATAGAGATTATGACCTTGTATTCGCCAGTACCCAGGGGACCCCTACCGAAGCAAATTACATCAACCGGGCCTTTGGCAAACTCATCGCGGACAATAATCTCCCCAAGGTGGTATTTCATAGTCTCAGGCACACCAGCACAACCTACAAACTTAAACTCAGCGGTGGCGACATTAAAGCTGTTCAGGGTGACACCGGCCACGCACAGGCCACAATGGTCACGGAACGGTATGCCCATATCTTAGACGATGACCGCCGTGTAAACGCCGCAAGATTCCAGAAAGAGTTTTATGGGGGTGGCAACACAGCGGAAACCGCAGCGGTGACCGAGTCTTCCGTGGAACAGCAGCCCACGGCACCAGACCCGCTTCAAAACCTTGACGCAGCAGCCAAACAGCAGTTGCTTCTCAAACTCCTTACAGAATCCCCAGATATGGCGGCGCTGTTGACAGCCCTTGCAGGAAGAAGCGCATAATAGAGACGGACAGGAATAGAGTACCATTCCTGTCCGTTTTTACATAGTTGTGTTCGGCACTCTTTGATTGCCCAGAAAGCTGATTTGTGGTACAATATGGACATAAAATCTGTTGCTAATACGAGGGGGTGTCGCTTATGGCATTGGAGAATAAGCTGGGTATCACCGACTCCACTGAACTGGCAAAGGCGGAGGAACGGATCAGCAAGACAAAGGCACTGGAGATGTTTCAGCAGGGCCTGCTGGACACATTTGAAGTCGGTACGTTCCGGGGACTTTCCCAAATCCATAAATATCTGTTTGATGAAATATACGACTTTGCGGGACAGGTTCGCACAGTGAACATCGCCAAGGGCGGTTTCCGTTTTGCCCCTGTCCTCTATCTTACCTCGGCCCTGGAAAACATCAGCAGGATGCCGCAATCCACGTTTGATGAGATCATCGCCAAGTATGTTGAAATGAACGTGGCCCATCCTTTTCGTGAAGGAAACGGACGCAGCACCCGCTTATGGCTGGACGCTATCTTGAAGAAAGAACTGCGTCAGGTCGTGGACTGGAGTAAAGTAGACAAAGGCGACTACCTGTTGGCGATGGAGCGCAGCCCAATCAAGGACACCGAGATCAAGCTGCTCCTAAAGGCCGCTCTAACCGATAAAATCAGTGATCGTGAGGTTTATATGAAAGGCGTGGATGCCAGTTACCGCTATGAGGGCTACAACACCTACAAGACCGGCGACATCTGAATTGAACTGATTGACATTAGTATGATTCTGGAACACCTTTCTTCAAGCGGTGTTATCACAAACGAAAAAGTGCAGGAGTTATGTGGTTTTAGTAGGCAGCAGGCAAAAGAAACTTTAAGCAAAATGCGAGAAGAAAGGCAGATAAATCTCATAGGAAAAGGATGCGGCTCAAAATATGTGTTGGCTGGCCAATCCGGAAATGGCGAATAAATGGCGCTAAGAATGGTAAGGATACCATTTTTTCTACCATTCTTTTAGACTTGGTCTTTGCCCGAAGTATACCAAATCCGGGGACAATGGATTTGGTGGAACGGCGGCGAAGTTCAAAAATTCTCACGGTTGCAATATGCAGCCGTGAAAATTTTTGAACACCGAACCACCAAGCGATTTTTCGCCCGCTTGCTAATTGCTTGCTAATTTGGACCCTAAAAAACAACCGAAATTAGCAAAATGTGATGGGATTTATTGAGCAGTGAAACCTGAAAAAATCCAGTAATGTCAATGGTTTTCAGTCGATGACAATTCCTGATGAACAGCGTCCGGAGCCTTCTCCTAAGCGGTAGGTCGGAGGTTCGACTCCTCTCGGGCGTGCCACGTCGGAGCAAGCGCCATATCGCTTGCTCCGACTTTTTTAAAGTCAGAGCGCACTCATTCTGCTGTTTCTCGCTTCCAAACCGGACTCACTTCATTGGGCGCTGGTTTGGTGCCGCCCTGCGGGCGGCTATTTTTCCTTTATGACAGAAATATCGGTTTAACCGCCCTTGCACGGCGGGGCAAGTGCCGTATCGCCTGCGCGGTCTTTTTGTGCCCTTGCCCCAAAAGACGGCCTCCGTCCAGTCCCTCACACCAACATTCATGTGACCGTTTATTAATATTGACGCGTCCCCTTTTCAAAGCCGGTAGCCGCATCTCTCTTTATCGTATCAGTGTCCGGGGGCAGTATGCCGTCCCTGCCAGCGGGAGAGGGTGCTGGATTACAGAAGACCCCGCTCCTGACAGAAAGCCATAATATCCCCTACATAGTCCTCCCTGCACTTAATGGGAAGGTCAACATGGTCCACCCCCTGGTGGAGTACCAGCTTGGAGCCTTTCAGGGCCCTGAGAGTGCGGAGCATCAGTTCGGGGTTGCTGATGTTGTCCTCGGTCCCGCCCATCATAATGGTGGGGACAGTGATGCGGCCCAGCACCTGGGCAAGCTCCTCCTCTGTCTGAACTTTTGCAAAGGGTTTCCGGGGATTGAGAACAGCGGACTGGGCGGGCATGTTGGTCCAAAACTCCACAGTCTGCTCTACCGCTTTTTTGGCCTCTCCGCCGATGACGGGGTCAGACTCCAGAGGAACAAACGCCTTGGCACAGTAAGAGGCCTGCTTTTCCGCATAGGGGACCCAGGTCTCCCGGCTTTTCGCTGCGTTGATGGTGTCCATGCGGGCAGAGCCGGTTGGCTTGCCGTCCTTGAGATGGGGACCACTCCCGCTGGCAAAAAAGCCCCGCAGGCGGTCCGGGTGGTTCATGCACAGATGCCAGCCAATGCCGGCACCGTGGGAGTGGCCGGTGTAAAAAAATTTTTCTATCCCCATGGCATCGGCAAAATCCACTACGTCCTGAGCCCATACGTCATACCAGTCGTCTCCCAGGTCCTCTGTGACCATGGAGGAGGGGGCATAGCCCCGAATTCGGATGATGAAGGCATGAAAGCCGCAGCGGTCCGCCAGATCCTTGGTATAGTAGATATGGCTGTTGACAAACTGCTGCGCCTGGATGAGATAGCGGTCTCCCTGACCGAATTCTTCATAGTAGAGTGAAACATGGTTCAGATTCAGAATGGGCATAAAAGGTTCCTCCTCAGTTTGCAGATTGACGTTTTCCCTCGATTTGATGATCTGGATAGGGCCAGGGCCGCATGGGAATGCGGCGGCGGCAGTGGCTCATTCGCTCCATGTTGGATTCTACAACAAGGCTGAGACGCTGGCCGTTGAAACGGCAGTAAAATGTATTGTAGTCCATCCAATCTGTGGAGCGGACCTGAAAGATGAAGCAGAAATCAGAGGCCCAGCCGCCGCTGACCCAGTGCCGGACCGGACCCGTGTGAAACATCATGTTCAGCCGTTCGTTTTCCCTGGGCATGGAAAGAAAGGCATCATTGGCGATCCAATCCCCATGGAGACCGACCTGAAGAGTACAGGATTCCTGATCCGTTTCCAGGGAAATATGGGGCTGTCCCTCCCGCAGGGACAGAGAGAGGGTGCGCAGATGCCAGGGGTTCTCCTCCAGCACATAGACGCAGCCGTAGTAGTCGTCCAGAAAGCTGGGCTGTGCCGCTGTGCGCGGAGCGCAGGACCAATGGGACAGATAGGACTTGAGACGGGCGGATTCTCCATGGTCGGGGACGGCTTGGGGCTGTATGGCTGAATAGAGGGTATCCCAGAGGACGGCAGGGATCAGACCGCTGTCCTCCTCAATGGCGTTGCAGACGATGGCCATTTCCTTGTCCGGGAACAGAAAACCGAACTGACTGCGGCCGCCGTCCAGGCGGGCTCCCTCCCGGGCGTTGCGCCAGAGCTGGAAGCCGTAGCCTGCCAGCTGGTCGCTGTGCATGAAGGAGATAGAGGAGCAGCGCCGGGTAGGGACCTGGAAGGAGACAGCTGCCCGCACCAGTCGGGCGTCCAGCAGCTGTTGTCCATTCCAATTGCCCTCCTGAAGATAGAACAGGGAGAGCTTGGCGAAACCTTCCGCAGTACACATGGTGCGGGAGCCCTCCAGCTCCCCGCGCTGGGTCTGCTCCACAGTGCAGTAGATGCCCAGGGGCTCCAGAAAGCGGGGGCGCAGGAAGTCCAGATAGTTGATGCCGGAGACTTTCTTCACGATCAGGCCCAAGATGTGGGGGACACCGTTGTTGTAGAGAAAATGGGTGCCGGGTTCAAAGTCCAGAGGCTCCTCCAGAAAGGCGCGGACGCTGTTGGTGCTGTTGAGCACCGGTCGGAAGGTGTCCCGATCATGGCCGGTGGTCATGGTCAGGAGATGGTAGACGGTGATGGATTCCATCCTGGGGGTGACTGTTTCGGGCAGATCTTCCGGAAAAAGCTGAGTCAGGCGTGTCTTCAGTGAGACTAGTCCTTCCTGAATGGCGAACAGAACAGCTAGGCCGGTGAGGGCCTTGGCAGCGGAATAGATGCGCCGGGGGGTGTCGCCCTGATAGGGACGGCGGTTGGCACCCAGCAGTTGAAAGCCGTTGCGGAAGATGTACAGACTGTGGAGATCGACATCCAGGCGGTCCAGCTCGGTCAGAAACTGCAGGATCGCACCGCTGGGAACGCCCTGGGAATCAGGGGAGGCGGTATGGAAGCGGCCTTCCAAATAGGGGACATAGTGCAAGGTGGTCCCCCTCCTTTCTGCGGCTGTCCGTCGTTAACCGACCAGACGAAAGCCGCCTAGAATTGCGACAAAAACAAGAACTGCGGAAAAAATGGGGGCGAGGATGGTCTGCTGCCGGATCAGCCTGCGGCGGAGGGACTCATCACTGCAGCCGGTGAGCACGGCGGCGCCCCCCTGGGAAAAGGGGCTGATGCTGCTGGCGGTCAGGCCCATCTGCATCCCGCAGTAAATGGTCCCCACTGGCATACCGGAGGCAGAGGACAGGGCGGAAAGCAGAGGAAGCATCATGGGAACCACCACGCCGCCTGAGACGAAAAAGCTGAGCACACACATGACCAGCACTACCCCAGGCAGGATCCAATGGGCGGGGATGGTGTTCTGGAGCAGATCGGACAGATAGCTGACGACCCCCATGGAGTTGGCCAGGGCCATGTACATGCCGGTCAGGGAGAGCATCAGCAGGGTGTCCCAGGGGATGCGCGTCTGAACTACGCGGTGATAATCCGCAGTTTTCAGAAGCACGTTCAGCGTGATGCCGATGACCGCAAGAAACTGAAAGCTGCAGTAGGTGCTGATCCACTGGGTCACAGGATTGGGGAACAGCAGCTGGACTGCGGCAGGCACCACGATCATAGCGATGATGCCGAGGATGATAAAGAGAGTCTGCCGCTGCCCAGTATCAAACGGGGCCGGTCTGGTGAGAGAGACCGCCGAGGATCTGACCCGCCAGCCCCTCAGGAGAACAAACATTGCCACATACAGAATGGTGTAAAATATTCCGCGGAAGGTAAAGAAGTCCACCACATATCCCGAGGAAGTGGAGAGATCGAAGTAGATCTCCAGCTGTCCCACATTGGTAGCATACCCGGAGGTCCAGGGCATGCTGCCACCCACCATGGAGGAGGTCCAGAGCGCCACGGATACCAGGAGCGGATCGATGCCCGCCTGGAGAGCCAAACTGAAGCAGATGGCAGACATGAAGAAGGGAGCGGCCCCACCAGCACCCAGACCGGCCACAATGGCGGACACGCCGAAAAACAACAGACCCAGAAGCCAGCCTGCCCCCCGACAGGAGTAGAGCAGATGTTCCGCCACTTTTTTCAGTGTCCCGTTTTCCTGGGCAAAGCCGAAGAGAAATGTGGCCACCATAAAGTTAAAAAACAGGGGCACTGGAAAGAGGGCGACCACGCCGCCGGGAGTCAGACCGCCTGCTGTGGTGCCCAGCAGAAAGGCAAAGCTGAGCGAGATCAGGCCAATGTTGATGTTCAGCCTGGTCCCCAGGATTAGGGCAAGCACGATAAAAACAAAAAACAGGATCGTATTGAGCAAGCTTACATCCCCTTTCGCTCCAGCATCCGATACAAGGTGGCGCGGCTGATGCCCAGCAGTTCGGCGGCCCGGAGCTTGTTGCCGCCGCTGAGGGCCAGGGCTTCCTCCAGCGTATAGCGGCTGCGGAGGCTCCCACCGACGGCGGAAAGCCCCCTGTTTTCCTGAATATAGGTCTCCACCTGCTCCGGACCGATCTCATCGGAGTCGCTGATGACGCTGACCCGGCGCACCATGTTCTGGAGTTCCCGGATGTTTCCGGGCCAGTCATAACGGAGCATGGCGGCTTTGGCTTGGCTGCTGAAGCGGAGATAGCGTCCCGCCCGCTCCGAGGTCTCGGAGAGAAAGGCGTCGGCCAGCAGGATAATGTCCCCCTGGCGCTGGCGCAGAGGCGGGATACACAGTCCCAGCACATTGATGCGGAAGTACAGATCTGCCCGGAAGGTGCCCTCCCGGACCATAGAGACCAAATCACGGTTGGTGGCAGCAATAATGCGGATGTCAATGGGAATGGGAGTCTCAGCACCAATGCGGCGGATGCTGTGCTCCTGCAGGACACGCAGCAGCTTGCCCTGCATGGAGGGAGAGATCTCACCGATCTCATCCAGAAAAATAGTTCCGGTATGAGCACACTCGAACAGGCCCCGCTTGCCGTCCCGGCTGGCTCCGGTAAAGGCTCCCTTTACATAGCCGAACAACTCACTTTCCAGAATGCTTTCTGGGAGGGAGGCGCAGTTGACAGCCACAAATGGCATGTCCCGCCGGCGGCTGGCCCGATGAATTCCCTGAGCAAACATTTCCTTGCCTACACCCGTCTCCCCCTGGATGAGCACAGTCTCGTCCACCTTGGAGTAGCGCAGGGCCAGCCTGAGCGCCTGCGTCATGCAGGGGCTGTTCCCCAGAATGTGGTCAAAGGAATAGACAGCCTGATTTTCCTTGGTGGTGAGCGTACGGCGGATACTGACCTCGGAGCTCATGACCGTATTTACGTCCTGAAAGATGACCGACACACCCTCCAGCGTGCCGTCCCGCTTCCGCAGGATGGGCTCCGCATGGTAGAGAAAGATTCGGTCTTCCAGCTTGGCGATTTGATTAAGATAGGGACGGCGAGTAGAGATTACGTCAGCGATGCGGCTGAACTGGGGACAGACGTCATCCACAGAAAAGGCGACTGCATTGAGCTGGTCCAGCTTCAGATATTCGCTGGCCAGCCGATTCATCATCAGGATCTCACCCAGGCAGTCCACCGTAATGGCGGCATAGATGGAGGACTCCATCATGGGGGTCCCGGTCTCGGATTCATCCTGCCGCTTTTCCAGATAGGACTGGGCCAGAGAGATGGCCTTTCGGATCTCGGAATCCCGGGTCTTGATGAGTACAGTCGGGATCCCGTACTGCTTGGCGATCCTGGCCTGATAGTAGCCCCCCACCAGTACATCGATGTCCTGGACCTTCTCCAGCTCATGGGGGATCTTTTCCGGGGACACAGTAGGAAGCCATACCAGATCAATGGAGAGCAGGTCCCGGACATAAAACACATCCTTCAGAACTCGGCGGAAGCCAAAGATAGCGATGCGCTTTCCCAGCTTAGATGCCTCCAGCAGAGCGTCCATAACGTCCTCCGCCTGCAGATCCACCATAATTACGGGGACATCCACGCTCTGGCGCACGATTTTTGCAAACATGCCGAAGGCGATCAGAACTTTGGCGCCCTGGGCTACTTGGCTGCGGGATACCTCCTCAAGATCCTGGGTATTGGAGAGGACCACCTGGCAGTTGGCAGGGGATTCCCGCAAAATATTCTGGACCTTTTCGGCAGCCAGCAGGTCCGAGGCAATGAACGTAATGTCTGAGTGCATATCCCATCGCTCCTTTATTCGTTTCGGCGTTGCTCCGGGAGGGGGAGGACACACGCAGCTGAGCCGCCCCCGGGCCCGTGGGTGAAATATAACGATTATACCACAGCCCTGACCGAAATGCGGGGGAGCGAAACAGTCAGGCAGTCCTTTCCTGCTTTTCCAATCTGGACAAAATTACCACAGCCAGGGCAACGGCCAGGACCACAGGGACGACAAAGGCGGCAAAGCCCACACGGTAACCGAACACAGCGCACAGCACGCCGCCCACCGTGGAGGCCAGTGCAGAACCGATGTCCATGCCCAGGTAGTTGGTGGAATTTGCAGCGGCCTTCCGCTCCGCAGGAACGGTGCGCATAGAGATGGTCATCAGTACGGGAGAAATGCCATTCTGGCCGATTCCGATCAGGATACCGGAGATAATGAACCAGGTCAGATCCTGGGCAAAGGCGAGACACAGGAGGCCTGCAGAGAAGAACAGGCCTGCGGGGATCAGGGTGGCAATGGGTCCCTTCTTGTCGAGGAGAATGCCGAGGGCGGGGCGGGCGACCCAGCCCATGAGAGAGGCGGCGGTGGCAAACACGCCGATATTGGCGATCCCCAGCTCCTCCAGGGCAAAGGCAGCCATAAAGACGGTGATACCGGTCCGGGTGCCCTGAAAGGCCACATTGATGATCATGGGGGAGATGGCTTCCTTGGCAAACAGGTTGTTCAGCTTCAGGCCGCCGAACATGGACTGGCCGGGCAGGCGCGCTGGGACCTTGGTGGGGGCGGTGAAGCACACCAGCACCAGACCGAAGGCGGAGATGGCGGTAAAGACCAGCAGCATGGAGGCATAGCCCATGTACTCGGCCAGGGCAAAGGCCACAGGCTGGGAGACCGCAGAAGCGATCATCTGGGAAATCATGAAAAATCCCATGGCGGTCCCCAGATCCTCCCGGGGAACATACTCACTGACGATGACGGCGGTAATAGTGGAGATAAAAGTCCAGGATACGCCGTGGATAATTTTGGCCGGCACTGCAAAGGCGGAGTTGTCCATGCTCAGCGAATACATGAACACAGCCAGGGTCAGGGCCCCCACTGCAGCGATGTAGATCAGCTTTTTGTTGCCGCGGTCGGTAATAGGGGCAGAGAAGGGGCGGATGATGAAGGCGGCCCAGCTCATGGCGCTGGCAATGAGGCCGATAGTGGTCAGGTCCATGCCGGCCAGCCGCCAGCCTGCGCTGGTGACAGAGTTGGTCATAGAGTGGGTGATGCAGATGACCGTGTACGCCACAAAGAGCATAATAAAGTTCTTGTTGGCGATCTGGAAGAAGGTCTTCTTCTGCGGAACAGCATTACTCATTCAAATTTCCTCCCATTTTATAGTTTGTTTTGGAATTCCACAGATTAATACAAGCAAGTTCTGTGCCAACTTAATTTTATTAAAAATTACGGGAAAACGGCAGAAAAAAGGGGGTTTTTTAGAAATGATGCTGTCTCAAAAGTGTTTCATATCTGTCTCGCGATACAAAAAAGAGGACCATCAGCAAATTTGAAAGGCAGGAATATTTGGCTTGAACTGCCCGCTGCCCCGTACAGAAAAGAGAAGCTTGGTACCAGAGCAAAAAAATGCCCCCGCTGTGTACACAGCGGGGGCATTTCGGAGAGAACTTATTCAATGGCAATGCGGTTTTGAGTGGGCAGGGTCTGCTGGTCCTTCTTGGGCAGGGTCAGCATCAGGATGCCGCTGTCATATTTGGCATTGATCTCCTCGGGCTGCACATCGCCCACATAGAAGCTGCGGCTGCAAGTGCCGCTGTACCGCTCCTGGCGGATGTAGCGGCCCTCCTGGTCCTTCTGGTCCCGGTCCAAGCCCTTGGCAGCCTGAATGGTCAGATAGCCGTTTTGCAGCTCCACGCTGATCTCATCCTTCTGGAAGCCGGGCAGGTCGATATCCACCTCGTAGTGGTCCCCGGTCTCCTTCACGTCGGTCTTCATCAGATTCTTGGCGTGCTTGCCGTATAGGGGATTCCGGGCGCCGAACAGGCTCTTCTCCCAAGGCTCATCAAAGAATTCATCCAACAGGTTCTCACCAAAAATGCTAGGCAACATAAGTCATTCCTCCATTCGCGATCCTTATTTCGTGCCTGCCGGGGGACCTCTCAGGTCCCCCTCTTTCTTGGTACGCCCTTAGTATAGCACTGAAATTAGCACTGTCAAGTAGAGAGTGCTAAAATTCATAAAGTGTTCACAAGATATTGCAAAAAAAGACATAAACAGAACGAAAATGGAAGAAATATTCCGAAAAAGTTGGGGTGGTCAGAGGGGAGGCAGGGGAAACCCCTGCCCCTGGGCGCGCTGGAGACCAAGCTCCATCAGGCGGCGGTCCGTGTCCAGGGTGGCGGGATAGGGCCAGCGGGGCGCACAGTGCTGGAACTGACGCCAGGACAGCAGGGCGGCCTCCGGGTCCCGCTGGGCCAGCAGAGCCCAGAGGAACTCCATGCGGCTGGTGGAGGGGGTGAACTTCCGGGTAGCCTTGCAGTAATGGAGAAGGGCAGGGGTGCGGAGGGGGGCCAGCTCCTCCTGGGAGCGGCCCAGGAGCAGGGAGCAGGAGAGCAGATCCACCGTCAGGTCCCACCGCTGGATGTCCAGCAGGCCAGAGGGGACGTCCAGCAGGGTTCGGAAAGCGGCTTCCGCCCCGGACAGGTCCCCCTGGTCCATGAGCCGGCTGGGGAGGAAGGATAGGGCGGCGGCGGTAAAGGGGTCCTGGGGCTCCAGGTCCTGGGGGAGCTGGAACCAGCGGGCGGGCTGGTCCCGGAGGGGGATGCCCCGCTGGAGGAGGGCGTGGCACCGCAGCTGGAGGGCGAAGGTCCGGCGGGCCTGGGGGCTGCGGGAGAGCAGGTGCAGGTTGAAGCCGTCGTTGGCTACCCCGTCCATGGAGAGAGGGATGAGGTTGACGGCCCCCAGAAACAGGCCGGCAGCTGCAAAGATCAGCAGGAAGACCGGCCAGGGAAAGGGGAGGAGAAAGGCGGTCAGGGCCGCCGCCAGGGCGGAAAGCAGATTGGCCAAGCCGCCCCCAAGATTATAAAGCCGGAAGGGGACCTCGTCCCCGTCTGGGGGCTCCAGCAGGCACTGGCCGCCAGTGCCGGGGAGGTAGAAGCGGCGCAGGACCAGGCGGCCATTCTGGCGGAGCAGGGTGAAAGAGCCCACCCGGAAGGAGAGGAAGCGGTAGCCGGAGAGCAGGCCGCAGACCAGGTGACCGCCCTCGTGCAGGATGGCCTGGAGCCAGAAGGAGAGGATCAGGCAGGCCAGGGAGGGCAGCAGGACAGTCATTCCATAGGGGTCCAGAGCCCACATGAAGAAGTAGCCCCCTGCGGCCCCCAGAAGGGCGGCAGGGATAAGGACAGCCAGCTTCCGCCAGGGGACGGTGTGCCGCTTCAAACGATCAGTCCTTTCTGTTGTGACATGTCGAAAAAATACAAATAGGAGAGAAAAGCTCACCCCTCCGCCCAGTCCTCATAGGGCACAAAGGTAAATGAGATGTCCCAAGGCTGCTGGTGGTAGACATGTCTCCCTTGCCTGCCATCTCATTGGCGGTGAACTGGGGAAAGGGGACCAGGGGCAGGGTGATCTGGCTGGCGCCTCCGTCAGCCTGGGCGCGGGCGGTGTCCAGCCGATGGACCCAGACGGCAGCGTTGCAGGCATACACTGCCACCAGCAGGACCCCAGCGGCGGCAGCCGCCCGATTCAGGCGGGTGAGGGGCCGCAGGCCCTCTGCCCGGGCACGTCGGAAGAGCACTGACGCGGCCAGGCACAGAAACAGGTAGCTGGAGAAGAACATCCGGGCGTTCACCGGGGAGACCACCAGCATGGGGCCGGTGACCACCAGCAGGGAGGCCACCCAGAACCAGAGCTCCCGCCTGTCCGCGCCGCCCCGCCACTCGACCGCCAGGATCAGCCAGAGCAGGGCCAGAGCCAGGCCCAGCCAAAGACATTCCTCCCGGTACAGGTCCCGCCGCTTCAGCACGACCAGAAGGCGGTCATAGCCGATGTAGAGGTGGAGGGGGAGGAGGAGGCAGGCCCACAGCCTCCAGCGGGGGCAGCCCTGCCGCCGTACCAGCCACAGCAGCAGGAGGCTGATGGTCAGGCAGAGGGGAATGGGGCGGAGGAGGACCTCGGTAAAGATGACAGGCAGGTTGTCCCGGGCCAGATCCAGCCCCACCCCCCGCAGGCCGCTGTCCACCTGAGCGAAGACGGAGTTGGTCATGCTCAGGGCCAGCCCGGCCCAGCTGCCTGCCAGCAGGGCGGCCCGGAGAGACGGGGCGGGCAGGAGGCCCCGGAGGGCGGGGACCAGTCCGGCCAGAGCCATAGCGGAGGAGAGGAGGACCAGATAGGCGGTATTGTGCTCGGTGAACAGACCGATGGACAGGGAGAGGAGCAGGACGAGGGGCCAGCGGTCCGGCCGCCCCTGGCGGAGCAGGAGAAGCAGGGGGAGCAGGAGCAGGGTGGGGGCCAGATAGTTGGCCCAGGCCGCAGACCAGCTGTACACCTGCTGCCAGATGCCCCAGGGGGCCCATACCACCAGGAAGAGGGCCAGGGCAAAGGATTCCCGGCCGCCTGCCGGCCCGCCCTGGAAGAAGCGGGAGAGGAGCAGGGTGAGTCCCAGCATCCCGCCCCCCAGGATCAGCACCCGGAGGGGCCAGAGGGGGGAAAACGCCAGCTTGCCCAGGATCAGCCCCAGCAGGTTGCCCAGATACCGGCCGTTGGATGGGACGCCCAGCACCACGCCCTCCTGGGGGATGGGGCGGACCAGCAGGAAGTCCTTCCAGGAGGCGAAGTCCCAGTAGATGAAGTAGCAGTCGTCGCACTCAGGGACGAAGAGGAGGGCGAGGAGCAGGAACAGGGCGGCGGAGAGCAGCACGTCCCAGCGCCGCCGGCGGGTGGTCATGGAGAGGCCTCCTTTCGGGGGATGAAAAAGCGGCCCCAGCCGCCGGTCAGGCCGGGGGAGGGGCCGTTTGTTCGCTTTGGGTGTTCTGGCGTGGAAGGGGGATCACTTCTGGCCGCCCTTCAGGGCCTTCATCCGGTCGCCGTGGTCCAGGATGCGCTTGCGCAGCCGGAGGTTCTCCGGGGTGCACTCCAGCAGCTCGTCGTCAGCCAGGAACTCCAGGCACTGCTCCAGAGACATCTGGCGGGGCGGGATGAGGCGCAGGGCGTCGTCAGAGCCGGAGGCCCGCATATTGGTCAGCTGCTTTTTCTTGCACACGTTGACGGAGATGTCCTCTGCCTTGGGGGTCTCACCCACGACCATGCCGGCGTACACCGGGGTGCCGGCGCCGATGAACAGCACGCCCCGCTCCTGGGCGTTGAACAGGCCGTAGGTCACTGCCTCGCCGGTCTCGAAAGCCACCAGGGAGCCGGTGTTCCGGCGCTGGATCTCCCCCTTCATGGGGGCGTAACTGTCAAAGACGGAGGCCATGATGCCCTCGCCCTTGGTGTCGGTAAGGAACTCGTTGCGGTAGCCGAACAGGCCCCGGGCGGGGACCAGGAACTCCACCTTCATCCGGTCGCCCACGGGGGTCATCTCCACCAGGTCGCCCTTGCGGGAGCCGATCTTCTCCATCACCGCACCCACACAGTCAGAGGGCACATCCACTACCAGGCGCTCGATGGGCTCGCACTTCACACCATCGATCTCCTGATACAGAACACGGGGGGGAGAGACCTGGAGCTCATAGCCCTCTCGGCGCATGGTCTCGATGAGAATGGACAGGGACATCTCACCCCGGCCGGCCACGTTGAAGGCATCAGTGCTGTCGGTCTCGGTCACCCGGAGGGAGACGTCCTTCATGGTCTCCCGGATCAGCCGCTCCCGCAGCTGGCGGGAGGTGACGAATTTGCCCTCCCGTCCGGCAAAGGGGGAGTCGTTGACGGAGAAGGTCATTTCAATGGTGGGGGCGGAGATCTTCACGAACTCGATGGGCTCCACCGCGTCGGGGGCGCAGATGGTGTCCCCGATGGTCACGTCGCCGATGCCGCTCATGGCGATGATGTTGCCGGCGGTGGATTCGGTGACGGGGACCTTGCCCAGGCCGTCGAACTCATACAGCGCGGTGGCCTTGGCCTTCTTGGGGGCGGCGTCGGGGTCGTGGTAGTTGCACACCGCGATCTCCTGGTTCTGCTTGATGGCGCCCCGCTCGATGCGGCCGATGGCGATGCGGCCCACGAACTCGTTGTAGTCGATGGAGGAGACCAGCATCTGGAAAGGGGCGTCCACGTCCGCGTCGGGGGCGGGGATATACTCCAGAATGGTGTCGAACAGGGGCTTCAGGTCGCTGCCCGCCACATCGGGCTGGACAGAGGCCGTGCCCTGACGGCCAGAGCAGAACAGCATGGGGGAGTCCAGCTGCTCCGGGGTGGCATCCAGGTCCAGCAGCAGCTCCAGCACCTCGTCGATGACCTCGTACACCCGCTGGTCGGGGCGGTCGATCTTATTTACTACCACGATGACCCGGTGGCCCAGCTCCAGGGCCTTGGACAGCACGAAGCGGGTCTGAGGCATGGGGCCCTCCGCGGCGTCCACCAGCAGGATGACGCCGTTGACCATCTTCAGGATGCGCTCCACCTCGCCGCCGAAGTCGGCGTGTCCCGGAGTATCCACGACGTTGATCTTCACATCCTGATACTGAATGGCGGTGTTCTTGGCCAGGATGGTGATGCCCCGCTCGCGCTCCAGGTCGTTGGAGTCCATAACGCGCTCCACCACGGCCTGATTTTCCCGGTACACGCCGGACTGCTTGAGCATCTCATCCACCAGAGTGGTCTTGCCATGGTCAACGTGGGCAATTATGGCAATATTTCTCAGTTTTTCGTTCTTCATCATTTTTCCTCCTACCAGCAATATGGCAAGACCACTCGGGGCCCCATCGCCGATGGGGCGCGCCGAATGGCGCGTACAAGCTTTTGTCCGGAAGAAAAAGCTTGACGCAGGCGGAATTTATTTCCGCCAAGCATTTAAATATCTGGGGTCCCTGCGGGGCATCAGGCCCGCGGGGCGGCCATACCGTGGCCGGCGTGGGCGATCATGGCGGCACGTCTCTGTTTTTCGCGCTTTGCGGCCGCTTCTCATTTAAAGACACAAAACCATATGAGACGCCGGAGAGGAGGCTCAAATGGCGGATCGCCGCAGATCAGCGGGAAGCGCTCCCCAAAGGGGAGGTGTTCGTGTTGACGTAATATTATACAGCGCCCTTTCGAGAAACGCAACATTTTTTGCAGAAAAACAGGAAAGGATCTATTTGGATCCCCGATTTGACACGGAGAAGCGGAAAAATAGGAGAGGATATTGTGATTTCGCCAAAAATTTGAGGCGGGAAAACGGGGGGCACAGGGGCGCCCACGGACAGAGTGGGGAGGACGGGACAGGGGCCACAAGATATCGTGAAAAAACCGGAAAAAGACGAGAAAAAGAAATAAAAAATTTACATTTGGAGAGGAGAAAAAGGGGTTGACGTAAAGCGGGATTGCGTGTATAGTACGTTTGTAACCAAATTGTAACATTTTCTTTTCCGTTCTGTCACTTTTGGGGCAGCGGGAAATTTGATCTGGAAGAGGTCATGATTCATGGACGAGGTTTTGCACAAGCCCGCCGGCCGCCGGCCCCGGCAGAGTGACGGTCGGGAGCTGTCAGCTCAGGAGCAGCTGGGGCTGCTGGCGCGCCGGGTGGTCACAGATTGGAAGCATTTTTATCAGTGGGCCCGGTTCCATGGCCGCCGTGTGATCCACACGGTCCATGACCTGGCGGGGGGGAACCGCGCCACCGGTCCGGTCACCTTTCTGGCGGTGTCCGGAGCGCTGGGACTGGCGCTGACTGTCTCCACCCTATACGCCCCGGCCTATACTGTCACGGTGGACGAGGATACTCTGGGTGTGGTGAGCGACCAGGCTGTGGTAGCCGACGCGGTGGCTCAGGTGGAGCGCCGAGGCACGGAGATCCTGGGACACGACTACCAGGTGGAGGGGCAGATCGGTTATGATTTCACCCTTTCCCTGCGGTCTGAGCTGACCCAGCCCGACCAGGTGGAGAACTACTTCCTGGAGCAGCTCAGCCAGGTAGCCGATGGCCTGCGCCGCTATCAGGTCAGCGTCAACGGCGTGGCGGTGGGCTCCGTGGAGGAGATGGGAGCCCTGGAGTCCGTGCTGGACCAGCTGAAGGGCCAGTATGTGAATGAGAACACCATCTCCGCTGAATTTGTGGATGACATCCAGGTGGAGGATGTCTACTCGGAGGAGGGGCAGATGACCGCCGAGGAGCTCCAGACCGCCCTGATGGCCAACACCACTGGCGACACCACCTACACGGTGGTGAAGGGAGACACCTTCAACGCCATCGCCTATGCCAACGACATGTCTGTCAGCGACCTGAAGGCGCTGAATCCGGGCATCGATATCAACCGACTGATGATCGGGGACGTGCTCAATGTGAAGGAGCAGATCCCTCTGCTGTCGGTGACCACGGTGGACGACGTGACCTATACCGAGCCCATCGCATGCCCGGTGGAGGAGGTGAAGGACTCCAGCATGTATGTGGGGGACTCGAAGATCCTGACCCAGGGTACAGAGGGCGAGGCCCAGGTCCACGCCCAGGTGACCTATGTGAACGGGAGCGAGACCCAGCGGGAGATCCTGTCCTCCACCACCCTGCGTGAGCCCACCACAACAGTCAAGGCGGTGGGGACCAAGGAGAAGCCTAAGACAGCCTCCACTGGAAGCTACTCCTGGCCTATCCGGGGGCGGATCACCTCCTACTTTGGCGGGCGGAATATTTTCGGCAGTTACAGCTACCACTCCGGCATCGATATCTCCGCCTCCTACGGTGCGGCCATCAAGGCGGCAGACGGCGGCACCGTCACCTTCGCCGGCTACAAGGGGAGCTATGGCTATCTGGTCATCATCACCCACGACAACGGCACCCAGACCTATTACGGCCATAACTCTTCCCTGTTGGTGTCCGCAGGACAGAAGGTGTACAAGGGACAGCAGATCGCCAAGGCGGGCAGCACCGGCCGGTCCACCGGCACCCACTGCCACTTTGAGGTGCGGGTGAACGGCACCTCGGTGAATCCCCTGTCCTATCTCAGCTGAACGACCAGAAACCATTTGGGCTCCGGCACAGGAAAGGCTGTGCCGGAGCCTTTTCATGCCCCTTTGTACATGCGGAATAACGGGGGAATAAGAAAAGTCCCGCCGCTCAGGAGCCTGAGCGGCGGGACTTCTGATCGTTAGTCAGAAGGAAAGGAGGACCCGATCACAGATGGATGGCCTGGACCACCTTGGCGCACCGGGGGCACAGGGTGGGATGGGCCGCATTGGCACCCACCAGGGGGTGGTGCTTCCAGCAGCGCTCGCACTTGTCTCCATTGGCCTCGCTCACCAGTACCCGCACACCGGCGATGGGGGTGTCGCTCCCCTGGGCATACAGAGCCGGGTCGTCCGACACCTCCACGTCGGAGACGATGAACAGGTCGGCCCACTGGTCCTGGAACTTCTCCTGAAGGGCGGTCAGGTTGTCCGCCTGGTCCTGGGCCCGCACCAGAGTGATGTGGGCCTCCAGGCTCTTGCCGATCTTCTTCTCGTTCCGCGCGGCCTCCAGGGCGGCGTTCACCCCGTCCCGCAGCTGGATCAGAGCAGTCCAGGAGACCAACGCGCCCATGTCGTAGTCCTGGAAGGGCTGGTTCATCTCATTGAGAACCACATTGCGGGGGTCGTCACCCTCCCGGTGAGGCATGGCCTGCCAGATCTCGTCGCAGGTGAAGGCCAGGATGGGGGCGAACAGCTTAGTAATGGTGTCCAGGATCATCCACAGAGCGGTCTGAGCGGAGCGGCGCTCCAGGCTGTCCACTCCCTCACAGTACAGACGGTCCTTGATGATGTCCAGATAGAAGGAGCTGAGCTCCACCACACAGAAGTCGTTGATGGCGTGGGAGACCACATGGAACTCGTAGTTGTCGTAGGCGGCAAAGCACTTTCGGATCAGCTCGTTGAGCTTGGTCACCGCCCAGCGGTCCAGCTCCAGCATCTCCTCCGGGGACACCAGGTGATCGGGGTCAAAGCCGTCCAGGTTGCCCAGGCAGTACCGGGCGGTATTGCGGAACTTCAGATAGTTCTGGCTGAGCTGCTTAAAGATGTTGTCCGAACAGCGCACGTCCACATGGTAGTCGGCAGAACCCGCCCACAGCCGGAGCAGGTCGGCACCATACTTCTTAAAGATCTCCGCGGGGTCTACGCCGTTGCCCAGGGACTTGTGCATAGCCTTGCCCTCGCCGTCCACGGTCCAGCCGTGGGTGACGCACTCCTGGAAGGGAGCCCCCTTGCCCAGCGCGCCCACGGCGGTGAGCAGGGAGGACTGGAACCAGCCGCGGTACTGGTCCAGACCCTCCATATACATGTCGGCGGGCCAGAAATTCTGGTCCTTCTGCATGGAGGCGAAGTGGGTGGAGCCGGAGTCGAACCAGCCGTCCAGGGTGTCCTCCTCCTTGGTGAAGCCCGTCCTTGAGCCGCAGTGGGGGCAGGCGAAGTCCTCTGGCAGGATATCCTTGGCCTCCATCTCATACCAGGCGTTGGAGCCCTTCTCACCGAAGAGCCTGCTCACAGCCTCAATGGTCTCGTCGGTGACGATGGGCTTGCCGCAGTCGGCACAGTAGAACACCGGGATGGGCAGGCCCCAGCGGCGCTGGCGGCTGATGCACCAGTCGGCCCGCTCCCGGATCATGGAGATCATCCGGTCCTTGCCCCAGGCAGGGAGCCACCGAACATCGTCGCAGGCGGCCACCGCCTCGTCCTTGAAGGAGTCCACGGAACAGAACCACTGGGGGGTGGCCCGGAAGATGATGGGTTTTTTGCAGCGCCAGCAGTGGGGATAGGAGTGAACGATCTCCTCACTGGCGAAGAGGGCTCCGCTCTCCTTCAGGTCGGTAAGGATGACCGGGTTGGACTCCTCCGTCTTCAGGCCGGCGTACTTGCCCGCGTAGTCAGTGTGGCGGCCCTGGTCATCCACAGGGACCACCAGCTCCACCTTGTAGCGCTTGCAGGTCTCGTAGTCATCGGCGCCGAAGCCGGGGGCGGTGTGGACGCAGCCGGTGCCGGAATCCATGGTGACATACTCGGCGCAGCACAGCAGGGATTCCTTATCCAGGAAGGGGTGCTGGGCCTTCATATACTCGAAGTCCTGGCCGCGGAACTGCTTAACGATCTCATAGTGGTCAAAGCCGCCCGCCTGCATCACCTTGGCGCACAGGGCCTCGGCCACGATGTAGAGCTCTCCATTGTCCGCCTTGACCAGCACATAGCTCTCCCGGGGGTGAACGGCGATCGCCAGGTTGCCGGGCAGGGTCCAAATGGTAGTGGTCCAGATGACGAAGTACATGTTGGACAGGTCGCCATATTGGCTCAGACGGCCCAGATCGTCCTTTACCCGGAACTTCACATAGACAGTGGTGCAGGGGTCGTCCTGGTACTCGATCTCCGCCTCGGCCAGGGCGGTCTCGTCGTGGGGGCACCAGTACACGGGCTTAAGCCCCTTGTAGATGTAGCCCTTGCGGTACATGGAGCCGAAGACCTTGACCTCCTCCGCCTCAAAGCCGGGGTCCATAGTCTTATAGGGGTGCTCCCAGTCCCCCAGCACACCCATGCGCTTGAAGCCCTCCATCTGGATGTCGATGTATTTCTGGGCGTAGTTGTGGCAGGCGGTGCGGAACTCTGCCACGCTCATCTTCTTGCGGTTGAGCTTCTGCTCCTTGATGATGGCGGACTCGATGGGCATGCCGTGGTTATCCCAGCCGGGGATGTAGGGGGTATAGCGGCCCCGCATGGCGTACATGCGGGTGATGAAGTCTTTGATGGACTTGTTCAGGGCGTGGCCCATGTGCAGATTGCCGTTGGAGAAGGGAGGGCCGTCATGGAGGGCGAAGCGGGGTTTGCCCTCATTCTTCTTCAGCAGCTCGTGGTACAGGTCCATGTCGTTCCAGCGCTGGAGCATCCCGGGCTCCCGGTTGGGCAGACCGGCCCGCATGGGGAAGTCAGTCTTGGGGAGATTGATGGTCTTGTTGTAGTCCATGGGTTTGCTTCCTCCTATTCTGGGTCTTTTTTAGACTTTTCGATCAAATTACATAGAAATGTGACCAGGCCACACGCCCGGCAGAGCATAGCGTGGGGAAATTCCGGAAACGGGTCCCGCGTGAACATACTGGTGGTGTCATCACCTGGGGGGCCCAGTTCCACCATATCCGTGGGGCTGTGAAAAAACCGCAATTCCTGCTGGGTCCAGAAGGGATATTTTTGCGTGTGCATGGTCCCTTCTTCCATAAGAAGGCCGCACTTAGGGCACTTCATCAAAGCCACTCCTCTCTGGAAAAACAAAAACGCCCTTGTCTCTCAAAGAGACAAAGGCGAACAAGACCTCTGCGGTACCACTCTTCTTGCCGGAAGGGCATCCCGTCCCAGCCACTCAAATGCTGCCCGGTAACGGGGGCGTCCGGAGGGGCTTACTCAGGTTCAGCCCCCCTGCTCCAAGGTGATCTTCCCCAGCCCCTCCCGTCCGCCTTGCACCAAACGGCGGCTCTCTGTGCGTCTCGGAGGCGGGTACTCTTCCTTTTCTGCGCATGATAACGATATACCCTTATATTTTATCCACTTTATTGAGGAATGTCAAGAATTTTGTTGAGGATTTTCATGTCTAGCACGCTCCAGTCATAGGTGCGCAGAGCGCCCCCTCCGCACGGCGGAGGGGGCGCTTCCAGTGTATCTCTGCGATCTTATTTGATCTCATAGTCCCGGCCGAACTGGAGGTTGCCGAAGTCGATGCGGCGGGTGCCGTGGACCGGCTCCTCCTCAGGCTCCTCCTCCGCCTGGGGGGCGGGGGGGAACTCTGCAGTGTCCGACAGGTCCTCTGGGCCCTCCGCAGCCTCCTGGGCGGCCTGGGCCTTTAGATTCTCGGCGGTGGCGTCTGCCATGGCCTGGGCCACCAGGCGCTGGACATTGTCATCGATCTCCTCCACGGCCTCCTCTACCGGGTCGGCCTGGGAGACCGGGGCGTCGGGGCACAGCTGGGAAAGGCCGTCCAGGTAGCGCAGCTCCTGCTCGTGGAGGGCCCGCACCTTGGCCACATAGGCAGCGGTGGCGGATTGGGCGGCGGACAGACGGAACTCCTCGTCGCCGGCCTGCTTGCGGATATTGGCCACCCGCTCCTTGGCCTCCCCTTCGGCGTCGGAGAGGATCTGGGCCTTTTTGGCCTCCGCCTCCTTCACCAGCTCGTCGGCCATCCGCTGGGCGGTCATCAGCGCCTTGCGCATGGCGTCCTCGGTGGCGCGGTACTCCTCCACCTTCTCCACCAGGACCTTCATCTTGCTCTTCAAAACGGCGTTCTCATTGTACAGTGAGGTATAGTCCGCTGTGAGCAGATCCAGAAATTCATCCACCTGAGCCATGTTGTAGCCGCCGAAGGAAGCCTTGGGAAAGGCGCGCTCGGAGACCTCCTGAGGAGTGAGCATATTCATTACCTCCTAAATCAAAACGCTTTTTTCAGCGCAGGACCTCGTCGTCGTTCTGGGCGCGCCAGTCAAAATACTGTTCCAGGACCACGGGAGTGCCGTCGTCCCAGGTGAGGTGGGTCACCAGATAGCCCATCAAGTCCGACAGGGCCTGTCCGTACAGCCGCTGGGCCGTCCAGATACCCTCTTCGGCTGGGAGCAGGGCATAGATATCCCCCTCCTCCCAGGAGGCGGGGGCGCAGGGCCAGGCGAGAGTCCCGTCCGCCTCATAGAGCGGTCCCTCTCCCCGCTCCAGCCATTGGAGCAGGTCCAGCGTCTCCACGGTGCCGGTCTCGGGTACGGTGATCTGGGCGGTCATGCCGGCCTGAACGCTCTGGATAGACCAGAGGGGGAGCTCCAGGACCTGAAAAGCTCCCTTGTCATAGGAGAGGACATGCACTTCCAGCATGCCGGCCCCGGCCCCATTGGACTGTGGGATCAGACCGGCCACCACCAGGGACGCGCCCTGCCGGTCCTGAATGGAGAAGAACAGGGGCTGATCCTGCTGGGGAGAATAGTAATAATACCGGCCATTCAGGTCACAGGTGACCAAGTCATCCCCAATCTGGGCCTCTACATACCAGCGGAACAGCAGATTCCGGGAATCCGAGCCCTCCGGCGGCAGCGCCTCAGGGGGCAGGTCGTCCGCGGCCTGAAGGGCATACAGGCGGACGGCCTCCTCTGCGCCGTCTCCGTCCAGATCCATGGAGAGGCAGCCATGCTCCATGAGGAGCGGGGCCTGCGGCTCCTCGTCTTCGGAGGCGGAGGCGGCCCCTCCGCCGGCGCAGCCGGACAGCAGGGCCAGGAGCAAAAGGAGGGGGAGGAGCCGGCCCGGCGGCCGAACGGCGACGCGTCCCATCTGCTCAGAAGTACAGCCCGTTGTTCTCCAGCTCGTCGATCAGATCCCCCAGGATGTCCACATTGTAGGGGGTGATGATATAGGTGGAGATGGCCACCTTCTTGATCTTGCCCTCGTTGGCATAGGCCACGCCGGAAAGAAAATCCAGCAGGCGGCGGGCGATCTCCTTGTTGGTGGACTCCAGGTTGAGCACCACGGTGCGCTTCTCCCGCAGATGGTCGGCGATCTCGCTGGCGTTCTCAAAGCGCTCTGGCTTTACCAGCACCACCTGGAGCTGAGTAGTGGTGTGAATATTGACGACCTTGTTGCTGCGGCGCTCCGGCTCGACCGGGGCGCTGTACAAAGAGCCCGTGCGGTCCATCCGCTCGGAGCGGTCCCGGCGCTCAGGGACGGCAGCACGAGGCGCCGGCTCAAACTCCTCGAAATCGTCCTCGTCCTCATCCTCGTAGGGGTGGGCCAAGCGCTTGAGTTCATCCATAAATCCCATAGCGGTATCCTCTCTTTTCCTTGGTGTAAGCTCTGCCGCCGGTTCAACGGGCGGTGTGCATGGGCGGCCGGGGGCCGAACAGCGCGGTGCCGACCCGGACCAGCGTGGCCCCCTCGGCGATGGCGTCCTCAAAGTCGCCGCTCATTCCCATGGACAGGCAATCGATATCACATTGATTATCGGACATTTCGCGTCTTATGTCAACAAAAAGCTGATACATTTTTGCAAAAAAAGGCCGATTGGCACCGGGGAGGGGGCTGATAGGCGGGATGGCCATCAAACCCCGCAGGCGCACATGGGGCAGGGACTGAGCCAGCTCAGCCAAGGGACGGAGCTGGGCTGGGTCCACCCCGCCCTTGCTCTCCTCCATGCCGATATTTACCTCCAGCAGGATGTCCTGAACCAGGCCCAGCTTGTCCGCCTGGGCCTCCACAGCCCGGAGCAGATGCTCCGACCCCACCGACTGGATCAGGTCCACCCGTCCCACCACCTGCTTGACCTTGTTGGTCTGGAGGTGGCCGATAAAATGGACCCGGGCGCCCTCATAGGCGCCGGCGGCCAGGTGGGCGGTGAGTTCTTGGACCCGGTTCTCTCCGCACAGGGTGATGCCGGCGGCGATGGCGGCGCGGATGGTGTCGTCGCTCTGCACCTTGGTGGCGGCGCACAGGGCGATATCCTCCGGGCGGCGGCCGGACGACTCTGCCGCGGCCGCCATGCGGGCCCGGACTGCCTGGACCTGCTGTTGGATGGACATATGCAATCTCTCTCTTTCTCTACAGGTGACGGGCTGCCGGATGGGCGGCCCTCAGAAATTCAGCAATTTCCCGTCATAGAGCCCGGTGGCCCGGACGATGACCTCGTCCCCCGCCCGCAGGACGGCCCGCCCCTCGGTGGCGGGGGAGACCACATAGAAGTCGGACTCCTCGGTGAGGATCTCCACCGGCTTGAATTCTGCCCGGCCGCCCACCAGGGTATAGACCCCCACCAGGTTGGTCTGGACGGTCTCGCCGGTCTCCGGATCGGTGGACTCCTGGGTGACCATGCGCAGAGCGGCCTTGGGGATGCGCAGGCCGGAGCTGCTGCCGAAGATGAGCTCCACTGTCTGGCCGCGGAGCAGAGTGATCTGGGACAAATAGCGGTTGGAGGAGAGGACCACCACCGCACGGCCGTCCACCGCCTCCCCCACCTGCTCCAGCGTCATGGGGACGTCCTGGCTGAAGGAACCGGAAAAGCGGGCGGTGACGGAGCTCTCCTTGGACAGGCGCAGGGCCTCCTCCTCCGAGACCGCGGCCGCGAAGTACCAGCGGTCGGAGGTGATGAGCTTGCCGGCGGTGCCGGAGGGGGCCGTGACCTGCTGCCCGGCCAGGGCATCCAGGTCGGCGGGGGTCATGGTCAGGATGGACTGAGGGGTGAGCAGGCTCTCATAGCCGTCGGCCAAAGAGGAGAACACCCCCGCGGCAGGAGCGGTGATGCGGCTGGTGACGCTGCTGGACTGGGTGCGCAGGGCGCGGTACTCCTCTATCAGCGACTGCCGCAGGGCGGAGAGCTGGGAGGAGTCAAGCCCCTCACCATAGGTGTAGCTGCGCTTGAGCACCTGGCTTTTCAGCTCCATCACGTCGTCGTCCAGCTGACGGTAGGAGCCAGAGGCGGAGGCGAACCGCAGGGAGGCCAGGGACTGGAGGATGGATTCGTCCAGCCGGGCGGCGGAGACGACGTCGTCGGTCTGGTTCATGGCGTAATCCAGCAGCTCGATCTCCATGGCCAGCTCCTCCATCTGAGCCTGGACGTCCAGCGCCTGGCTGTTCTGGTGGACCAGAGCCACAGTCTGGCCCCGGCCCACTTCCTCCCCTTCTGCCCGGGTAATGTCCAGGATGCCCGATTGGGCGGGGAGGAGCTGTTCCTCCCGCACCACCCAGCCGTCTGCCTCTAGGCTGTCATTGGCAGTATAGGAGTAGGTGAGGGTAGTGGTGAAGGGATCGGTAAAGCTGTCCCAGGCGTAGACGCCCAGATAGGCGGCCAGCATCACCGCCAGAAGGACGATGACCAGCGTGACCAGACTGTTGCCCTGTTTCATGTGACCGGCTCTCTTTCTCTTTTGCGGATGGGTGTGGGGATGGGGCGGGAGTTACTCCAGCTCGCCGGGCTGGCAGAGGGGGACGGGCCGCTCCGGGACGATAGTGGAGATGGCGTGCTTGTAGATCACCTGCTGCTTGCCATCGCTGGTGAGGACCACGGTGAAGGCGTCAAAGCCGGTGACATAGCCCCGCATCTGAAACCCGTTCATCAGAAAGATGGTGACGGGGCGGCGGTCCCGGCGGACCTGGGTGAGGAAGATCTCCTGAAGATTGTTGGTTTTCTGCATGGTGAGCACTCCTTTTTTCTTTAAGGCGGAGCAGAGCTCGGCCCGAGTGCCTCTATACTAAACCAAATTCTTCCAAATATTTTGTCGAAGTCCGGCAGGCCGCTTCAAAATCAGGCTCCGGTCCCCAGAAGAGCCATTTGGCCCCTTCGGTACGGCGGAACCAGGTGAGCTGGCGCTTGGCGTACTGCCGGGAGCGGAGCTTGATCTCCTCCGCGGCGGCGCAGACATCTCCGCCGCCGCGCTGCGCGGCGGCCATTTCCTTGTAGCCGATGGCCTGCATGGCGGTGCACCGCGCCGGGACACCGGAGTCCAGGAGGGCCCGGACCTCCTCCGCCAGGCCTGCGGCCATCATCTCGTCCACCCGCCGGTCGATGCGCGCCCACATGTCCTCCCGGCGCTGAAAGGCCAGGGAGAGGGTGAGGGCATCGTACCGGAGCGGGAGGGCCCGGGTCTCCCGGTTATGCTGGGAGATGGTCTTTCCGGTCTGCTGAAAGACCTCCAGGGCCCGGACGATGCGCTTGCGGTCGTTGGGGTGGAGGCGGGCGGCGGCCTCCGGGTCGGCGGCGGCCAGCTCCCCCAGCATGGCCTCCCCCCCCAGGGCGTCAAAGCGGGCCTCCAGCCGGGCGCGGAGACCGCCGTCGGGGGAGAAGGGGGCGAAGGTGCGGCCGGAGAGGAGGGAGTCCAGGTAGAGACCCGTCCCGCCGGCCACGATGGGGAGCTTGCCCCGTGCCAGGATGTCGTCCACGCAGGGGGCGGCCAGCTCCACGTACCGGGCCACGGAGAAGTCCTCCTCCGGGTCGGCTACGTCCAGCATGTGGTGGGGGATGCCCCGCATCTCCTCCGGGGTGGGCTTGGCAGTGCCGATGTCCATCCGGCGGTAGACCTGCATGGAGTCGGCGGAGACCACCTCGCCGCCGTGGCGCAGGGCCAGCTCTACGGCCAGGCGGGTCTTGCCCGAGGCGGTGGGGCCGGAAATGACCAGGATCTTTGGGGGCATGGGAGACTCCTTTCAGCGGGCTCAGGGGCCGGTATAGAGAAAGCCTGCCTGGTCCAGCGCGGCGCGGACCCGGTGCCAGGCGGCCTCATCTGGGCAGAGGATGGTGTGCAGGTGGACACCGCCGGTGAGGGCGGACAGGGGCCGTGCCCCGCTTCGGGACACCTTTTGGAGGAACTGCCCCACGTCATACCGGGAGGATAGGTGGAGCTGGCCGGTGAGCTGGCCGTAGACCGGGTGCTCCACGATCACGTCCAGCACGGTGCAGCCGTTATCCACCATGAGCTCCAGCTCCCGGCCCATGTCCTCCGGCCGGTGGACACAGGCCAGCTGGCGGGTCAGACCGGGGGTGGGGCGGGGGAGCAGATAGCCCCGGGGGGTGGCGGCGATGTCCAGCCCGCCGGCCCTCAGCAGGGCGATGTCCCCCACAATGATCTGCCGGCTGACAGAAAAACGGGCCGCCAGGACGGAGGCGGAGACCGGCCCGGCCGCCTGGGAGAGATAGTCGGACAGCGCGGCCCGGCGCTGGACTGCGTCCATGGGGGACCCTCCTCTCTTGAAAATCTGGGTGATATTTAATCATAGCACAGATCGGAGCGGGAAGCAACTGCCGTCTGCGGCACGCCGGGCACCAAATCTTTCCGGGGACCGCTTTTGGCGCGTTTGATGGCTGCATGCGCCCCTTCGTTCCGCTCCCGCGGCACAGACAAAGGGGGCTGGGTCGGAATTTCTCTTGAAGGATCTTAAATAGATGTGTTATAATACTATTCTGAGCAACTATAGCCGAAGGGCGGGAAAGGAGCGGGTGGCCTGTGAAGTATGAAAAATGGACGGTGGCCCCTCCTGATCCGGCTGCCCTGGCTGCCCTGGAGGAGGCGGGGATCTCACCTCTGCTGGCGGCGGTGCTGTCCGCCCGGGGCGTACGTGCGCCGCAGGAGGCCCGGGCCCTGCTGGAGGGTGGGGAGACGGCCCTGGAGGACCCGCTGGCTCTGAAGGATATGGCACAGGCGGCCGGCCGGGTCAGGCTGGCTCTGGAGCGGGGAGAGACCATCGCAGTCTACGGGGACTACGATGTGGATGGCATCACCGCCACCTGCCTGCTGACCGATTTCCTCCGACGGAAGGGCGGGGCAGTCATCCCCTATATCCCAGACCGGCTGGAGGAGGGCTACGGCCTGAACCGGGAGGCGGTGACGGCCCTGAAGGAGCAGGGCGCCTCCCTGATCGTCACGGTGGACTGCGGCATTACTGCCCTGGAGGAGACCGCCTGGGCCCGGTCCCTGGGGATCGATGTGGTCATCACGGACCACCACGAGTGCAAGAGCGGCCTGCCCGCCGCCCAGGCGGTGGTGGACCCCCGGCGCAGCGACTGCCCCAGCGCCTGCAAGGGCCTGGCCGGCGTGGGGGTGGCCCTGAAGCTGGCCATGGCCATCAACGGACCAGAAGGGGACGGAGACGTGCTGGCGGAGTACTGTGACCTGGCCGCCGTGGGGACGGTGGCCGACGTGATGCCTATGACCGGGGAGAACCGGACCATCGTCCGGCTGGGGCTGGAGGAGCTCTCCCACCCCCGCCGGCTGGGCCTGGCCCTGCTGATCCGGGAGGCGGGGCTGGAGGACAAGGCCATCACCGCCACCTCGATCGGCTACACCCTGGCGCCCCGGATCAACGCCTCCGGCCGGATGGGGCGGGCCCAGATGGCGGTGGAGCTCCTCCTCACCAGGGACCGGGAGCGGGGGGAGCAGCTGGCCCAGGAGCTGTGCGCCCTGAACCGGGAGCGGCAGACCATTGAGGGCGAGATCTTCCGGCAGTGTGTGGATCGGCTGGACCGGGCCCCCCAGAAGGGGGCGGTGCTGCTGGCCGACCCGGAGTGGCACCAGGGCGTGGTGGGCATCGTGGCCTCCCGCCTGACGGAGCGGTACGGCTGCCCTGCGTTTATGATCTGCCTGGACCACGGGATGGGGAAGGGCTCTTGCCGCTCCTGGGGCGGCGTGAACCTGTTTGAGCGGCTGGCAGAGTGCAGTGACCTGCTGGAGGGCTTCGGCGGCCACGCCCTAGCCGCCGGCTTCACCGTGCGGGAGGAGAACATCCCGCTTCTCTCCCGCCGCCTGCGGGAGGGTTTGGAGCGGGCCCTGGGGGCCGGGGCATCCCCAGCCGCCCTGGAGGCCGACGCAGAGGTGGAGGCCCGGGAGCTCACTGTGGAGGCGGTGGCCGATCTGGACCGGCTGGAGCCCTGCGGTACTGGCAACCCCCGGCCCGTCCTGGTGCTGCGGGGGGCCCTGATCCAGTCCATGTCCCAGGTGGGGCGGGGCCGCCACCTGAAGCTGCGGCTGGAGTCCAAGGGGACCCCGCTGGACGCCATTTTCTTTTCCGCCGACGGGGCCGAGCTGGGGCTGGCCCCCGGCGGCCGGGTGGATGTGGCCTTTTATCCCCAGATCAATGAGTTTCGAGGCACCCGCTCGGTGCAGCTCCAGGTGGCGGACCTGCATCCGGCCCCCACCCGGGCTCAGGCGGAGCGGGCTGTCTATGAGAAATACCGCCGGGGGGAGGGCCTGACCCCGGCAGAGGCCCGGCTGCTGATGCCTTCCCGGGCGGAGTTTGTGGGGCTGTGGCGCTATCTTCAGCGCCGGTGCGCCGGGCTGGGCCGGGTGGAGGACACCGCCTCCCGCATTGCCCGGGGGGCCTCCCGGGCCACCGGACAGAGGGAGGCAGCCGAGCGGGTCCTGCTGTGCCTGGAGGTGCTGGCGGAACGGGGGCTGATCGACCTGGAGATCGGCCCGCAGGGGGTGGCGGTCTCCCTGCGGCAGGTGGAGAGGAAGGTGGACCTGGAGGCCTCCCCCATCCTGGGCCGTCTGCGGCAGGCCATCCGCGGCGGCAGTGCGGAGGCGTAGCGCCGAGGAGAGAAGGCGCTGCGCGCTTTAGGCGGCCCCCGCTTTACTCTAAACTTTTGCGAGGTGATCCGAATGGACCCTATTCTGGAACGATATCAGGCGCTGGAAGACAAGGTGAGCGCCTATACCCCGGGACTGGACACCCAGCGCCTGTACCGGGCGTTTACCTATGCGGACGCGGAGCACAAGGGGCAGCTGCGCAAGGACGGCACCCCCTATATCACCCATCCCCTGGCGGTGGCGGAGATCGTGGCCGACCTGGGGCTGGACGCGGACTCGGTGATCGCGGCCCTGCTCCATGATACCATTGAGGACACCAACGCCACCCACGAAGAAGTGGCCAAGCAGTTCGGCGAGACGGTGGCCGCCCTGGTGGAAGGGGTGACCAAGCTGTCCCGGGTGCAGTACACCTCCAAGGAAGAGGAGCAGATGGAGAACCTGCGGAAGATGTTCATGGCCATGGCCCAGGACATCCGGGTGATCCTCATCAAGATCTGTGACCGGCTGCACAACATGCGCACCATGGAATACCAGTCCCCCGCCAAGCAGCGGGAGAAGTCTCTGGAGACCATGGAGATCTACGCGCCCATCGCCCACCGCCTGGGCATGCAGAAGCTGAAGTGGGAGCTGGAGGACCTGTCCCTGCGCTACCTGGACCCGGTAGGCTATAAGGAGATCGAGGACGAGCTGGCGGCCAGGTCCTCTGCCCATGAGGAGTTCCTGGCCGCCGTCCAGCAGCGTATCACCCAGCGGATGTGGGAAGAGGGCATCCGCTGCAAGGTCTACGGCCGGGTGAAGCACACCTATTCCATCTACCGCAAGATGTTCGCCCAGAACAAGACACTGGATGAGATTTTTGACCTGTATGCTTTCCGGGTCATCGTGGACGACATCCCGGAGTGCTACAATGTGCTGGGCTGCATCCACGACATGTTCAAGCCGGTGCTGGGCCGATTCAAGGACTATATCGGCACCCCCAAGCCCAACATGTACCAGTCCCTGCACACCACCGTCATTGGCCGGGAGGGGGTCCCCTTCGAGGTGCAGATCCGCACCTGGGCCATGCACAAGACGGCGGAATACGGCGTGGCCGCCCACTGGAAGTATAAGCAGGGGCTGGCCAACAAGCAGCTGGGCACGGAGCACGACTTCGAGTGGGTGCGCAAGCTGCTGGAGAGCCAGCAGGACACCGACCCGGACGAGTTCGTCCGCACCCTGAAGGTGGATATGTTTGCCGACGAGGTGTTCGTCTTCACTCCCAACGGGGACGTAAAGAGCCTGCCCGCCGGCGCCACCCCCATCGACTTCGCCTACTCGGTCCACTCCGCGGTGGGCAACCGGATGGTGGGGGCCAAGGTCAATGGCCGGATGGTCCCCTATGACCACCACCTCTCCAACGGCGACATCGTGGAGGTGCTTACCTCCAAGACGGCCAAGGGGCCCAGCCGGGACTGGCTGAAGATCGCCAAGAGTAACGAGGCCCGCAACAAGATCCGTCAGTGGTTCAAAAAAGAGAAGCGGGAGGAGAACATCGCCACCGGCCGGGCAGCTTTTGAGTCGGAGCTGAAGCACGTGGGCCTGAAGCTGGAGGCTATCACCGCCCCGGAGGTGCTGCCCAGCATCCTGCGCAAGGTGCGCTTCGGCACCTTGGACGAGCTGTACGCCTCCATCGGTTACGGCGGCACCACCGCGGTGAAAGCGGTGGCCCGCATCCGGGACGAGATGCTGCGCCTGGGCCGCCTCCAGGCGGAGAAGGCGGCGGCCGCCTCCAAGACCACGGCGGAGAGCGTCATCGTCCCCGCCAGCAGCCAGGAGGTCCCGGTGCTGAAGGGGTCCAACAAGCACTCGGACTCTGGCATCATCGTGGAGGGACTGGGCAACTGTCTGGTGAAGTTCGCTAAGTGCTGCACCCCCGTGCCCGGCGACCCGGTGGTGGGCTTCATCACCCGGGGCTACGGGGTGTCCGTCCACCGGCAGGACTGTCCCAACGCCGACCCCGGCAAGCGCAAGCCGGAGGAGGCCGCCCGCTGGGTCAAGGTCTCCTGGGTGGAGGGCAGCCTGCCCAGCTACCAGACCAGTTTGGAGCTGTCCGCCAAGGACCGGGACGGCCTGACCCTGGATGTGGCCATGGCCCTGTCCACCGCCAAGGTGAAGGTGTCCGCCCTGTCCGCCCGCTCTATGCCCGACGGCTACGCCAGCGTCAGTGTGGTGCTGGAGGTCAAGGACCGGGAGGAGCTCTCTTCCGTCATCAACAAGCTGAATAACATCCAGGGTGTCTACCAGGTGGTCCGGGCCAGCGGAAAATAATATAGATGGACAAAGGGGGCAGGATGTCATGGTATGGGAGATCTTAGGGATACTGTTCGCTTGGACCTGGCCGATCTGGGCCTTTGTATTCGTGTTCTGCTTGGCGGCCGCCATCTCCAGGGCCGTTCAGGAGGCGGGAGACGGGAAGAGCCGGGGGAGCGGCTGGTATGCTTTTGGAGCGGCGCTGGCCCTGGCGGTCATCCTGGGCGGGCTGGTCTCCCTGATCGTCATGGCAGTGTGACGATCATCAAAAAACGATCGAGGTGAAATGCGATGAGAGCAGTGGTGACCCGGGTCTCCTCCGCCTCCGTCTCCATCGGCGGGACGGTGGAGGGAGCCATTGAGCAGGGCTTTCTGGTCCTGCTGGGGGTGGGCCCCGGAGATACGGAGGCCGTGTGTGACAAGCTGGCGGAGAAGATCTGCAACCTGCGGGTCTTTGAGGATGAGAACGGCAGGATGAACCTGAGCCTGGAGCAGGTGGGAGGTGCCCTGCTGGTGGTGTCCCAGTTCACCCTGTATGCCGATACCTCCAGCCGAAGACCTGGATTCACCGGGGCGGCCAGACCCGACCTGGCGGTCCCCCTGTACGAGCGATTCATGGAGCAGTGCCGCCGGCGGGGCTTCCAGGTGGAGCACGGGACCTTCGGCGCGGACATGCAGGTGGCGTCGGTGAACGACGGACCAGTGACCATTCTGTTCGATACGGACAAAAACGGAGCGGGAAGGGCGTAAAGCGCGGCGCGGTCCGCGCTTTGGCTGTCCCCGCCGGACTTTGACCCAAAAGAGGTGTTCTAACGATGAAAGTAAAGCTGCTGCGGGTGGGGCCCATCGGCACCAACTGCTATATTCTGGAGGACGACCAGACGAACCTGGCCGCCGTCATCGATCCCGGCGACGAGCCGGAGCTGATCCAGGAGGCGCTGGAGAAGGAGGGGGTGGAGGTCCGGTATCTCCTCCTTACCCACGGCCACTATGACCACACCACGGCGGTGCCAGCCCTCCACCGGGTGTATCCCCAGGCGGATATCTATATCCACCAGGCTGACGCCAACGGGGCGGGCAGTACCTTGTTCCCCCTGGCCGGCGAGGTGGACGATCTGAAGCTCTACGACGAGGGGGATGTGATCCGCCTGGGGGACCACGAGATCCAGGTGCTCCACACCCCCGGCCATTCCCCCGGCTCCGTCACCCTGAAGGTGGAGGACGTGCTTTTCACCGGGGACACCCTGTTCGCCGGCTCCTGCGGCCGCACCGACCTGCGGGGGGGCAGCTATGAGCAGATCATGCAGTCCCTGAAGCGGCTGGGGGAGCTGAAGGGGGACTTCCACGTCTGTCCCGGCCACGAGGCCACCTCCACCCTGGAGCGGGAGCGGAGGAGCAACCCCTTCCTGATGGAGGCCATGCGGAGCTGAGGGGGCGCCTGCCCGAAGATTTTTCTCGTGAGGAAGGTGGACTATGAAGCTGTATCTGGATCTGGACAACTATGACTACCAGCCGGAGCGCTATAAATACGCGGTGGAGCAGATGATGCTCACCCTCTTCCCGGAGGAGCGGCCGGAATATCCCCCCCGGGAGGGCCGTACACTGAAGGGGGAGACCAACGCCGCCCGCTTCACCCTGCGCCGCAGCCCCGTGTGGACCACCGTCCGCGCCCAGGTGTACCGGCCCCAGGGGATGGGGCAGGCTGCGGTCCGTGTGGGGAGCGGGCAGCTGGACCGTCCGCCGGAGCAGGTGTACCACACCCTCCAGCACGCCCTGAAGATGGCATTTTACCAGGCGGGCACCGCCCTGCTGGGGGGCGAGCCACCCTGGGGCGCCCTCACCGGCGTCAGGCCGGTGAAGCTGCCCACCCGGGCCATGCTGGCGGGGGCCACGGAGGCCCAGGCCTGCCGGGAGCTGGAGCGGGAGTACCACGTCTCCCCCCGCCGGGCCCGGCTGGCGGTGGAGTGCGCCCGGGCCAGTCTGGCGGAGGACCGGCAGCTGGAAGAGGGACAGGTGTCCCTGTATATCGGCATCCCCTTCTGTCCCACCCGGTGCGCCTACTGCTCCTTTGTCTCCGCCGACGTGGGTCGGGCCCTGAAGCTGGTGGACCCCTACGTGGAGGCGCTGCTGGAGGAGGTCCGCCGCACGGGACAGGTGCTGGAACAGGCCGGGCTGCGGGTCCGCACCCTGTATGTGGGGGGCGGGACTCCCACCACCCTCTCCGCATCCCAGCTGGACCGCCTGCTGGCGGCGGCGGAGGCCCATCTTCCCCTGGCGGGCTGCCGGGAGATGACGGTGGAGGCGGGGCGGCCGGACACCATTACCCGGGAAAAGCTGGAGGTGCTGCGGGAACACGGGATCGAGCGCATCTCCATCAATCCCCAGACCATGTCGGACCAGGTGCTCCAGGCCATCGGCCGCCGCCACACCGCCCGGGACATCCGGGAGGCGTTCTGCACCGCCCGGGAGGTGGACTTCGCCTGCATCAACATGGACTTGATCGCCGGCCTGCCCCAGGACAGCGTGGAGGGCTTCCGGGACTCTCTGGAGGAGGTGCTGGCCCTGAGGCCTGAAAACATCACCGTCCACACCCTGGCCATGAAAAAGGGGTCCAGGCTGATGGAGGAGGGGGGCGCGCTTCCTTCCGGTGAGGAGACGGGCCGAATGGTGGACCTCAGCCTGGAGGCCCTGGAGGGGGCAGGCTACCGGCCCTATTACCTCTACCGGCAGAAGTACATGTCAGGCGGGCTGGAAAATGTGAGCTGGTGTTTACCGGGAACGGAAAACCACTATAATATCATCATGATGGAGGAACTGCAGAGCGTCCTGTCCCTAGGGGCTGGCGGGGTCACCAAGCTGGTGGACCGGAGTTCGAGGCGGATCGTCCGCCTCACCAACCCCAAGTATCCCCATGACTATTTGGCGATGTCCGCCAAAGTTCTGGAGCAGAAGGACGAGATCCTGCGCTTCTACCGGGAGGTTTGAACCAATGGCCTATCAACTTCAGGAGATCAACCGAAGGATCAAGACCGATGTCACCGAGTTTCTGGAGGAGTGCGACCAGGCGTATGCCCAGCGGGTGTCCCTGGCCGCAGACCGCATCCTGAGCAATCTGGACAAGAGCCCCGTGGTGCTGCTCTCCGGGCCCTCGGGCTCGGGCAAGACCACCACCGCCATGAAGATCGCGGAGGAGCTCCAGCGCCGGGGCGTCAATACCCACGCGGTGGCTATGGACAACTACTTCAAGAGCCTGAACCGCAAGACCGCGCCCCGCACCCCCGAGGGAGACATCGACTACGAATCTCCCCAGTGCCTGGATATGGAGCTGCTGGACCAGCACTTCGCCGCCCTGAGCCGGGGGGAGGAGATCATCATCCCCAAATTTGAGTTTGCCCGCCAGATGCGCAACGACGCCCGGGGCACCCCACTGAAGCTGGGGAAGAATGAGATCGCCATCTTTGAGGGCATCCATGCCCTGAACGACGACATCGCAGGTCCTCACCCGGAGGCCGCCAAGCTGTATATCTCCGCCCGTTCCAATGTGAACGACGGGGCGGCCCTCCGATTCAAGGGGACCTGGATGCGGCTGACCCGGCGGGCGGTGCGGGATTACAGCTTCCGCGGCACAGGTGTGGCTGACACACTGGAGATGTGGGCCAACGTGCGCCGGGGGGAGAAGCTGTATATCTCCCCCTATAAAAACCGGGCGGACATCATCTTCGACTCCTCCCTGCCCTATGAGGTGTCGGTGATGAAGAATTTTGCCCTGCCTCTGCTCCAGGCGGTGCCGGAGGAGAACGCACGGCGTGGCGAGCTGCTGGAGCTGATCGAGGCGTTCCAGTGGTTCGAGCCCATCGACCCGGAGCTGGTGCCGGTAGACTCTCTGCTGAGGGAGTTTATCGGCGGCGGCAGCTATAAGTACCATTGAACGAAGAAGAGAGAGCTGGGGCGGCAGCCCGCGGGCCGTGTGGCCCGGGGCACGCCGTGCCAGAAAAATGTGGAGTGATGTTTGATGTCTGATCCTCTTGTCTATGACTCAAGGAGCGTGCGGTTCAAATCCCCCTATGGAGCGGTCCCTTCCGGGACCCAGGTGACGTTCACCCTCCGCCCCCTGCGGTCGGAGGGCTACTCCCGGGGGAAGCTCACCGCCCGGCTGGAGCAGCGGGACAATCAGATCATCACGGTGGAGCTGCCCTGGACAGACACCGAGCTGGGGCGGGATGCCTTCTCCGGCGTCCTGGACACTGGGGACTATGTGGGACTGGTGTGGTACACCTTTCAGCTGGAGACCATCACCGGTCGGCGCTGGAACATAAAGGAGGAGTACCAGCTTACCGTCTACGACGGGAGCGAGATCGTGCCCCGCTGGTTCGGGGAGGGGGTGAGCTACCAGATCTTCCCCGACCGCTTCCGCCGCACTCGGGTGCCTGACCCCGCGGGGCTGGTAGGGGGGCGCACTGTCCACCAGAGCTGGCAGGAGGAGCCGGAGTACCGCCCCGACGCCAACGGGGAGATCCGCAACCGGGACTTCTTCGGGGGCGACCTGAGGGGCGTGATAGAGGAGCTGGACTACCTCCAGTCCCTGGGGGTGGAGACGCTGTACTTCAACCCCATCTTCGAAGCGGCGGAGAACCACCGCTACGGCACTGCTGATTACAGCCGGGTGGACCCAATGCTGGGGACCAACGAGGACTTCTCCGAGCTGTGCCGGCAGGCCCACCGCCGGGGGATGCGGGTGATGCTGGACGGGGTGTTCAACCACACCGGCTTTGTCAGCCGCTACTTTAACGGGGACGGCTATTACCCGGAGCCAGGGGCGGTGCAGAGCGAGAGCTCCCCCCACCGGCCCTGGTTCCAGTTCCGGCACTGGCCTGACCAGTACGAGAGCTGGTGGGGGATCTATACCCTGCCTGCCGTGGAGGAGAGCTGCCCCGGCTACCGGGAGTTCATTTTTGGGGATGAGAACTCGGTGGTCCGCCGCTGGCTGCGGGCGGGGGCGGACGGCTGGCGCCTGGATGTGGCTGATGAGCTGCCCGATGACTTTGTGGCCGGGATCCACACCGCCGCCCGGGCGGAGAAGCCCGGGACCCTGCTCATCGGCGAGGTGTGGGAGGACGGTACCACCAAGATTGCCTATGGGGTCCGGAGAAAGCACATCCTGGGCCGCCACTGCGACGGGCTGATGAACTACCCCTTCCGAAATGCCGCCCTCAACTTTCTGCGGGGCGGGGACGGGGCCAAGTTCGTTTCCGCCATGGAGGCCCTGCGGGAGAACTACCCCTCTTTTGCCTTTTACTCTGCCATGAACTCTCTGGGCACCCACGACACCCCCCGCATCATCACTCTGCTTGGGGTGGGCAGCGAGTGCAGGGACCAGAGCAAGGACTGGCGGGCCTGCTTCCGTATGAGTATGGAGCAGTACCAGCGGGGAAAGGAGCTGCTGAAAGTGGGGGCGGTACTCCTTTACGCCTTTCCCGGTTCCCCCACAGTCTATTACGGCGATGAGGCGGGACTGGAGGGCTTTGAGGACCCCTTCAATCGGAGACCCTACCCCTGGGGCCGGGAGGATCGGGAGCTGGTGGACTGGTTCGCCGCCCTGGGCAAGCTGCGGAGGGAATGCCCCGCCCTGCGGCGGGGGGATATCCGGTATCTGGCCGGGACGGGCCATCTGCTGGCTTTCCTCCGGAGCACGGAGGGGGAGCGCCTGCTCACCGCGCTGAACGCCGGGGACGAGCCGGCGGCCCTGGCTCTGCCCTGGACGGAGGAGCCGGAGCGCCTGCTGGGCGCTGGGGAGTGGGCCTTGACCGGGGAGGGCCCGGTGCTGATGCTGCCCCCCCGCAGCGGCGGGATCTGGCGCGTGGGGGAGGCGGAGCCGGCCCAGATGTAGAAGTGCCGCCAGTGGGACGAAAAAGTTCAAACGCCCCCTTGCATTTCCCTGAAAAACATGCTATACTTTTCTCTACGTCCGGGCATAGACCCGCTGAACAAACGATTTGCCCGCTCTGGGCTTTGAAAGGAACGAGAAATGCCATGAAAACTGCTGTTACCGTGATCCAGGTGCTGTGCGGACTGTTTCTGATCGCCGTGGTCCTGCTGCAGTCCGGCAAGAGCGCGGGCCTGTCCGGTGCCATCGCCGGCGGCGCGGATACCTTCCTGTCCAAGAACAAGGCCAAGACTGTGGACGCCAAGCTGGCCAAGTGGACCAAGTGGGTGGCCATCGCCTTTATGCTGCTCACCCTGTCCCTGAGCCTGATCCCCTGACTGTAAAAAGCCCCGCCTGTTTTGAACAGGCGGGGCTTTTTTATAAGATAGACTGGTCGGATCTATGAGCCGGTGCTGTGATGCCGTGCCCGGCGTACTTCCAACACCCGGCTGAGCAGGGCGCCCAGCAGGAGCACGTTGCCGCAGAAGTAGAGCCACACCAGAAGGATGATGAGGGAGGCCAGAGAGCCGTACAGCATGGAGTAGCGGGAGGACAGGCCAATGAACCAAGAGAACAGAAGAGAGCCTGCCACCAGTGAGACGGCGGTGAAGAGGGAACTGAGCAGCAGCTTCCGGCTGCTGCGGAAGCGCCGAGGAGTGCCCAGGCGGTAGATGGCCAGCACCAGCAGCAGGACGAAGCAGAACAGCAGCAGATAGCGGATCCAGAGCCAGAGACTGGACAGGGCGGAGAGGGGGATCAGGCGCAGCAGGGGATGGGGCAGATGGGTCTCCAGCAGATGGAAGAACCAGTCACCGGTGAAGATGACCACCACAGACAGGTAAATGGTGAGCAGGAACAGCAGGGAGAGGATCACGCTGAGGGCGATCCGGCGCAGCCCGCCGGGGTGTTCCAGGCCATACAGCTTATCCATGGCCAGCAGCAGGGCGCGGAGCCCTGCGGAGGCGGACAGGGCGATGGCCACCAGGGCGGCGGCCACGATGGCGGGGGACTGGTTCAGGGAGGCATAGGCCAGATAGTCCTGCATGACAGCCAGGGCCTGGTCGGGCAGGACCTGGTCCAGTCCCGACAGGAGCTGCTCCAGACTCAGGTGGAACAGCCCGATGAAGTAGTTCACGCACATAAGCAGGGGGAACAGGGTCAGGATCAGAAAATAGGACAGGGCGGCGGCCGCCTGCGCCACGCCGCAGCGGCCGTAGGTGCTGAACGCCTCCAGTGTGAAGGAGATAGGCGGAAAGGACAGCAGACGCTTCAAGAGGCACCTCCTCTCGTGTCCAACGGTGTCGAATAAGGGAAAATTGAGAAAAGCCGCCTGCAAAGCAGACGGCTTTTATGGTGCAAACACAGGACAGGACTCAGGCCAGCTTGTTCAGCTTCAGAGTCAGGCTGCTCTTCTTGTTCGCGGCATTGTTCTTGTGCAGCAGACCCTTGGCAGCAGCCTTGTCGACCGCCTTGACAGCCACCTTGTAAGCGACATCGGCCTCGCTGCGGTTGCCTTCCGCCACCGCGGCTTCAAACTTCTTGATGTCGGTCTTCAGCGCGGACTTAGCGGCCTTGTTCTGCATGGCCTTGGCCTGATTGACCAGAACACGCTTTTTGGCAGACTTAATATTCGGCAAACCAAACACCTCCTCCGATCGAATCGTAAAATGGTGCACAGAAACTCTGTGCAGATATGTATTGTACCATTGGATCTTCAAAAAATCAACTGTTTTTTTAAATTTTTCCCGCTTTTTTGGATAGAATCCCTGGCGCCGCAAAAAATAGGGCAGAAGCGGCAGCTATTCCACTATATCTTGCGGAGGGAGGAGCGGGACATGCGGAACAGAAGGACGGACCTGGCTCTGGAGGCCAGGGAGCTGTGGCAGGAGTCGGCGGAGGAGCGTACCCAGCTGGAGGGGGTGGAGGCCCGGGAGGAGATGAGGGAGGGCATCCCCGTGACCCGGGTCAGCATCCTGGACAGGCGGGGGGAGGAGGCCCTGGGGAAGCCTGTGGGGACTTATGTGACCCTGACCCTGGACGGGCTGGCCAGACGGGAAGAGGATGCTTTCGGCCGGGCGGCCCGGGCGGTAGCGGCAGAGCTGGGGGAGCTGCTGGGCTTCCTTCATCCAGAGGCCCCAGTGCTGGTGGTGGGGCTGGGCAACCGAGCCATCACCCCGGACGCTGTGGGCCCCAAGGTCCACGAGTACACCCTGGTGACCCGGCACCTGGTACGGCAGGTGCCGGAGCACTTCGGGGACCTGAGACCAGTGGCATCCCTGTCTGCCGGCGTGCTGGGGACCACCGGTATGGAGAGCGGGGAACTGGTCCGGGCGGTGTCGGAGCGGCTGCGGCCCGCCTGCGTGATCGCGGTGGACGCGCTGGCCTCCCGGTCCCTAAAACGGGTGTGCCGCACGGTGCAGCTGGCGGATACCGGCATCGCCCCGGGCTCTGGGGTGGGCAACCACCGGGCGGCGCTGGACCGGGCTTCCCTGGGGGTGCCGGTGATTGCGGTGGGGGTGCCCACCGTGGTGGACGGGGCCACCCTGGCCGCCGATCTGCTGGGTACGGAGGAGCTGCCTCCCCTGGGGGAGGGGAGGGACTTGATGGTCACGCCCAAGGATATCGACAGCCAGGTGGCAGACCTGTCCAAGGTGATCGGGTACGGCATTGACCTGGCTTTACAGCCGAGCCTCACCCTGGAAGACCTGGATCTGCTGTTGAGCTGAGGGGAGAGCCGTTGCCAAATGGGAAGAAAGGGAGGTCCCGACAGAGGGGCGGCTCCCAGAGCCGCCCTTCAGGCCTTCCCCCCACCGGGGGGAAGGTGGCGCGGCGTATGCCGCGACGGATGAGGGGTCTTTCTTTTCCCGTCTCAGTCATGATTTGTCAGAGGGATTCCACCCTGCGGGGCGGAATCCCTCTTGTGGCATCCTGAGACGGAGGCGGGCCTGTACTCCTTATTTCTAATGGTTTCTTCCCGAAACGCCCCTGCCGTGGACCTTCCCCACATAGGACCAAAACACCCCCAGCCAGGACCGGAACAGAGCCGGTCCTGGCTGGGGGCTTTTTAAGAAGAAATTTCCCCGGGGATGACCACAGTCTCCCGGTAGTACTGGGCCTGGAGGAACTGCTGGTAGAATCGGGCCTCCTCCGGGACGAGAGCATCTGTGAGGATGCCGCCGCTCAGGAAGAGCCCCCGAGTATGGATCAAGGGGGAGATGGCCTCCAGCTGGCGGGACAGCTCCATGAAGCCGGGGCCCTCCCAGCCGCACAGCTCAAATACCTTGTTCATCAGAAAGCAGGGAGAGAAGTCGCCGCCCTCCCCGGTGAAGCTGTTGCCCAGCGCCTCACGGGCGGCGGAGTTGGCCCAGATAAGGTAGGGGGTGGAGTAGTACTCCCGGAAGCCGGAGAGCTGAGACAGGTCGAAGCCGGCCCCAATCTCGGTGTACCCCGTATTGCCGTTGCCCATCCAGGGCTTGTGGTCCCCAAAAAGGACCAGCACAAAGGGCTCGGGCCGGGCGTTCAGCTCCCGGGTCAGCCGCTCCATGGCGGCCAGGGTGCTGGAGACATTGGACATATAGTTGTTGAGCATGTTGCAGGTCTCCGCCGACCAGCCGGTGTCGCCAGGGGACAGGAAGACCTCCTGGGCGGAGGCGGTCTCATAGGGACCGTGGTTCTGATAGCTGACGGAGAAGGAGAACCAGGGGCCCGGTTCCCGCAGTCCGTCCAGAATACCGTCCACCAGCGTCTCGTCGGAGCGCATCACGGCATCCACCGGGTCCACCAGCGCCCCGTAGTAGTTCTCGGTGAACCAGCTCTCCTCAAAGCCCAGGTACTCGTTGACATTCTGGCGGTTGTAGAACCAGCTGTAGCCGGGGTGGTGAAAAAGGGTGTGATAGCCCTGCTCCCGGAAATACCAGACATAGGAGTCAGTGGGCTTGCGGAAGTCCTCGTGCTGAGTGTAGCCGGTGAGAAAGCCCCACTCGCTGTCCACCGTGCCGCCCGCGAAGATATTGGTCAGCAGGTCGCCGGAGACGGACTGCTCCTCCAGGTCGTGGAGCGGGGCATAGACCGCCTGGACGGCGGGCTGCTCCGCCAGGGCGGGGAAGTCGGTCAGGTCACAGAAGGCCTCCAGCATCACCCCGACCACGTTGACCCGGCGGTCCGCCGGGATGTCCTGGTCTGGATACCGGGCGAGCAGGGAGGCGGCCTCCTCCGGGTCGTAGTCCTCCGGCGGGGTGGGGAACATGTCCTGCACGCTGTACAGAAAGGGGTAGAGGCAGCCCCGGGAGACAAAGACCTCCACATCCGACCAGGGGGTGATATGGGTGTCGTTGGCGGTGCGGTCATACAGGCTCTGGTCGCAGTAGAGGGCCGCATAGGACACCGCCAGCAGGGCGGCGGAGGAGCACAGGCAGAACCAGCGAAGGGGGCCCCGGCCTATCCCGCGGGGCAGAAGGAAAACGGAGAACAGGAGACCCAGGATCAGGCAGGCCGCACACAGCCACACCAGCCAGGTCAGGTCCAACTGATAGTGTCCCACGATCCCCCCCGCCTCAGTGACCAGGCGCAGGTCGGCGGCCAGCAGAGGGTCCCCTCGCAGGCGGATCTTGAAGTAATTCACCAGGGCCAGTCCCACACAGGGGAGGAAGCTGCCCAGAAAAGCTGCCCAGGCCCGGCGGGTAAGAAAATAGAAGAACCAGATGAGCAGGATGGGCGGCAGGACATTGAGGAGCAGGAGCATGGGCTCCAACAGGAAATAGGACAGGAACAGGTCCGTGCTGTCCAGTTTGAGATAGGCGGTGGCGGCGAGCATCAGCGTCAGGACGCCGACACAGAAGCCCAGCCCTGTCAGGGCAAATGCCAGCCAGACGTGGTGCCAGCGGAGCAGTTTGGGCTGGGTCCCTGGGGGAGCCAGCAGAACAGCGCGCAGCTGAGTCATTCAGATCACCTCATGCGGGATGGGGGACGCGGCCCCATAATGGAGCAGTATATCACAGCGGACCGGAAAAAGAAACAGCGGATTTCCCAGGCGATCCAGCCCGATGCCCGGGCAGCCGCCCCCTGCGTGGAATGCGGGGCCCAAGAGACGGGAAGGGGCGGCGGCTCCAAGCATCCCGTGGGGGGCCCAGACCCGCCCCGCAAACTCCCGTCTTGCCTCTGCTGCCGTTCCAGTGGTATAATGTTTCCCAACCTATCACAGATACGGGACTATGTCCCGGGGAAAGGGTGTCGCTTATGGGGCTCAGAGGTATTTTTGATCCGGAAAACGGCTTTTTCCGCACACTCTCCCGCATGGTGGACGTGGTGGGGCTCAGCCTTTTATGGGTGGTGCTCTCCCTCCCTCTGGTCACCTTCGGCCCGGCTTGTGCCGCCCTGTACCACACGGTGACCCACTGTGTGGTCCGCCAGGGGGACAGCACCTACCTCACCTTCTTCCGCTCCTTCCGGGCCAATCTCCGGGTGGGCATCCCCGCCGGCCTGCTGGTCCTGGCCGCGGGCGCCCTGCTCCTCCAGGGGTACCAGATCATGGTCCTGGCGGCCAATTTCGTGGGCGGCGGCGCCCTGGCCATGTACGGCTGCTACTGCGCGGCCCTCATCGTCCCCGCCGGCGTGTCCTGCTGGGCCTTCCCTCTGCTGTCCCGCTTCCAGATGGGGCTGGGACACCTGCTGGTCACTTCCTTTCAGGTGACCCTGCGCCACCTGCCCCAGACCCTGCTCCTGATCCTGCTCCTGTTCGTCACGGTGTGGACCACGGCCGGCTTCTTCCCGCTGGCCGTCTTCACCCCCGCTCTCAACGCACTGCTCGCCTCCATGCCCGCGGAGCGCGTTATCCGCCGGTATCTCCCAGAGAAGGAGCCTGAAGGGGAGGAGCTGTGACCCTCTCCGCACCTCTCATTCGACGGCAAACGGGCGGGGACACCATTCCCGGTGTCCCCGCCCGCTTTTTTCACTGCCCGAGCGCCCCCGTGGCCGGATCGGAGAGGACCGCTCCCACCCTGGCCGCCAGCTGGGCATGGCCCGCCTGGGTCAGGTGCATGTGGTCCACTCGATTCAGCTCACAGCCCTCCCCGTCCAGGAAACGCGCGCCCAGCCTGGCTGCCAGCCGGCGGTAGTGCTCCGCCAGCTGACGGGACTTCTCCGCGCATCCCCGGCCCATGGCAGCGGCCACGGGGGAGTGCTCCACCTCCGGACGAATGGCGGGAGGCGCCACGACCAGCAGGTCGGGTCCCCCGGGTCCCCAGCAGTCCTCTGACATGGCCTGCCGGGCCAGCCGCTCCATCCCACGGGCGATCTCCTCCGCCGAGAGGCCGAAGCGCTCCTTGGTGTCGTTGGTACCCAGCATCAGGATCAGCAGGGAGACCGGGGCATGGCTCAGCAGGCAGGGACGCAGATAGGAAATGGCGTCCAGCCCCGGCTCCAGAGGATCGGGGAATACCGTGGTCCGCCCGCACAGTCCCTCCTCGATCACCAGATATTCCTCTCCCAGGGCGCGCTGGAGCAGACAGGGCCAGCGTTCCGCCTCGCTGAACCGGCCTCCGCAGAGGGTTTCCCCCTCCTGAGCTCCACAGTAGCCGTGAGTATTGGAGTCGCCCAGACAGATAACATGGCGCTTCATGATATTTCAGTCCCCCGTTTTGTTTATTTTTTTGTACCTATAACCTATCAGTTTTCCTGAAATTGTCAAGGTTTTGTTTCGATTTGGGTCTAACTCCACGTTAAAAATTTTCTTTTTTTGCAATTTGTGAAAATTTTTTCATTCCGTCTTGACAAGCTCAGTGATTTCCTATAAAATTTTCTTAACCCAATCGGCAATTATTTGTGAAAAATGATTCACAAGGAGGACAATGAAATGAAATTTAAAAAAGTAGCAGCTCTTGTCTTGGCTTCCGCCATGACGCTGGGCCTGGCTGCCTGCGGCAACGGCAACAGCTCCACCCCCAGTCAGTCCAGCGGCGGTGCCTCTTCGTCGGGCACCACCTCCAGCAGCGCCACTGAGATCAGCCTGTGGTCCTTCAACATCGGCGGCTTCACCGAGGCCTCCAACTGGGATTCCCTGATCGCCGCCTTCAACGAGGCCAACCCCGACATCAAGGTCACCGTCACCCCCATCAACTATCAGGACGGCGACCAGAAGCTCACCTCCGCCATCACCTCCGGCAGCGGCCCCGACATCATCTTTGAGGGCCCCGAGCGCATCGTGGGCAACTACGCCCGTGAGGGCCTGATGGTGGACCTGGGCGACGTGTGGGGCGATGCCTCCGCGGATATTGGCGAGAATATTTCCAGTGTCTGCCAGCTGGACGGGACCTACTACATGTACCCCCTGAGCGCGGCCGCCCACTGCATGGCCATCAACTACGAGGTCTTTGAGGCCGCCGGCGCCCTGCAGTACATTGACGAGGAGACCCGCACCTGGACCACCGAGGGCTTCGAGGCCGCCATGGCTGCCATCAAGACTGCCATCGACAACGGCACCGTCACCGTGGCCACCCCCGGTATCGTCTACTGCGGCGCCCAGGGCGGTGACCAGGGTACCCGCGCCCTGGTGAACAACCTGTACTCCGACTACTATGTCACCGAGGACGGCACCTCCTACAATGCCAACAGCGCCAACAATGTGAAGGCTCTGACCCTGCTGCAGAACATGGTGAACGCCGGCTCTCTGTCCGCCAACGCCAGCTACGCCGCTGCCGATGAGCTTCAGGCTTTCGCCAACCAGACCTGTGCGGTCAGCTTCTGCTGGAACTTCTCCAACTACAGCCAGTACGCGGACCAGACCCAGTTCACCCCCTTCGCCATGGCGTTCCCCTCTGACGATGGCACCCCCGAGCTGGAGATGGCCGGCCCCTACGGCTTCGGTATCTTCGACAACAAGGACCAGGCTAAGATCGACGCCGCCAAGAAGTTCATCGACTTTGTCTGCAACGATGCCACCGCCGGTGTGGAGGCTGTGAAGACCTCCAGCTTCTTCCCCGTGCACTCCGACTGGGGCGATGTCTACGCCGACGCTGAGGATGCCGACCTGCGCGCTCCCTTCGCCCTGATGAGCAACTATCTGGGCCGCTACTACAACCTGACCGGCGGCTGGACCGAGCAGCGCGCCCTGTGGTGGCCCATGCTCGCTGAGATCCTGACCACCGGCGCTGACGTTCAGACCGCTGCCGACAACTTCGTGTCTCAGGCGAACGCCAACATCGGCTGACCTCCTGCGGAAGCACGTATCCTGTTCCATGCGATCCTGTGCCCGCTCCCTGAATGAGAGGGGGCGGGCACTGTGTATCTTCCGTCCTCCCCGGGGGAGGGCAGGCAAATTCTTGTCAAAGAGGGGGAAATCTTATGGCTCAGAACACTCCTGCTCCGGCTGCCGGACAGAAGCCTAAAAAAGTCAAGAAAAGCGCTACCTCCGGTATGAGCCGCGCGCTGGTGCGGCGGGAGACCACCTCGGCCTACCTGTTCCTGCTGCCCAGCCTGATCTTCTTTGTGACCTTCGTGGTCGTCCCCATGTTCATCTGTGTGTATTACAGCTTTACCGACTACGGACTGGGCGGCGTCAAGGGCTTCGCCGGCCTGTCCAACTACATCAAGCTGTTCCAGGACCCCATCTTCCACCGCGGCTTTCTGAACACGGTGCTCATGGTGGTGGTGGCGGTGCCCAGCGTCACTGCATTCTCCCTGTGGGTGAGCTCCGCCATCTACAAGATGCATTCCATTCCCCGCTCCTTCTTCCGATGTGTGTTCTACCTGCCGGTAGTCACCGGCTCGGTGGCCATCACCGTGGTGTGGAAGTGGATCCTGGACCCCTACAACGGCATCCTCAATCAGGTGGCCGGCACCTCCAGCTTTGACTGGCTGGGCAATCCAAAAACCGCCATCTGGTTTATCATCCTGATCCTGTTCACCACCTCCATCGGTCAGCCCATCGTGCTGTATGTGGCGGCTCTGGGCAATGTGGACAACTCCATTATCGAGGCAGCCGAGGTGGACGGCGCCACCAAGTTTCAGGTGTTCTGGAAGATCAAATGGCCCTCCATCATGCCCACTACCCTGTATGTGCTGGTCATCACCACCATCAACACCTTCCAGTGCTTCGCGCTGATCCAGCTGCTGACCAAGGGCGGCCCGCTGAACTCCACCATGACCATCATGTACCAGGTCTACGACACCGCGTACCGGCTCAACGACCTGGGCTATGCCTGTGCCATCGGCGTGGTTCTGGCCCTCATCATCGCCATTTTCTCCGCCATCCAGTTCAAAGTGGCGAAGACTGACAATTAAGGAGGGGCGAGAACATGAAAAAAACCACTGATCTGAGCGGCACCTCCAAGGGGTATAAGGTTTTCTCCGTGGCCATCCTGGTGGTCATGGTGATCTTCTTCCTGTTCCCTCTGTACTGGATCGTCACCGGCTCCTTCAAGAACAAGCTGGAGATCACGGCCCGGACGCCCATCTGGTTCCCCATCGAACCCACGGTGGAAAACTACGCCCGGCTGTTTGACAACCCCGCCTTCCTGTGGCTGTTCAACATCATCTTCATTTCGGCGGCGGCTATGATCCTGACCTGTCTCACCGCCTCCCTGGCGGGCTACGCCCTGGGCAAGAAGCGCTTCATCGGCCGGGGCGTCCTGTTCACCATCATCATCTGCGCCATGGCCCTGCCCAAGCAGGTCATCGTCATCCCTCTGGCCCAGGAGATGACCAACTTCTTCCATCTGAACGATACCCTTTGGGCCGTCATCCTGCCCACGGTGGGCTGGCCCTTCGGCGTATTCCTGATGAAGCAGTTCTCCGAGACCATCCCGACAGAGATCCTGGAGGCGGCCCGGGTGGACGGCGCGGGTGAGCTGCGCACCTTCATTACCGTGGTCTTCCCTATGATCAAGCCCGGTATCGGCGCGCTGGCAATCTTCACCTTCGTCAACACCTGGAACGACTACTTCCTCCAGCTGGTCATGCTCACCAGCAGGGAGAGCTGGACCCTGCCGCTGGCCATCGCCAACCTTCAGGGCGAGATGTCCACTGACTTCGGCCTGATCATGGCGGGCGCGGCGCTGGCCTCCATCCCCATCATCATCGTATTCGTGGCCTTCCAGAAGTACTTCACCCAGGGTATCGCCATGGGTGCGGTCAAGGGCTGATCCTAAAAAACTTTAAATCTTTGCAAATTATATTGGAGTGATCGATTTATGCGCGATTTCAGCAAATATCAGGGCGTCATCCCGGCATTCTACGCATGCTATGACGATTTGGGCGCCGTCAGCGCCACCAAGGTGCGGGAGCTCACCCGCTATCTGATCGGCAAGGGCGTGAAGGGCCTGTATGTGGGCGGCTCCTCCGGCGAGTGCATCTACCAGAGCGTGGAGGAGCGCAAGCTGGTCCTGGAGAATGTGATGGCCGAGGCCAGAGGCAAGGTCACCATCATCGCCCACGTGGCCTGCAACAACACCTCTGACAGCCAGGCCCTGGCCGCCCACGCGGAGAGCCTGGGAGTGGACGCCATCGCCGCCATCCCCCCCATTTACTTCCACCTGCCTGACTACGCCATCGCCAAGTACTGGAACGACATCTCCGCCGCCGCCCCCAACACGGATTTCGTCATCTACAACATCCCCCAGCTGGCCGGTGTGGCCCTGAACGGCTCCCTGCTCAAGGAGATGCTGAAGAATCCCCGGGTCATCGGCGTGAAGAACTCCTCTATGCCCGTCCAGGACATTCAGATGTGGAAGGATGAGGGCTGCATCGTATTCAACGGCCCCGATGAGCAGTTCCTGTCCGGCCTGGCGGCGGGCGCCATCGGCGGCATCGGCGGCACCTATGCCGTCATGCCCGAGCTGTATCTGAAGATCTATGAGCTGTACGGCAAGGGTGAGATGGAGACCGCCCGCCAGATCCAGAACGAGGCCTGCCGCATCATTTACAAGATGTGTACCGCCAAGGGCAACCTGTACGCGGTCCAGAAGGCCATCATCCGTCTCCAGGGCGGCCCCGACGCAGGCAGCGTCCGCCTGCCCATGCCCCCTCTGGCCGACGGAGACGCATCCATCGTGCGGGAAGCGGCAGGGATGATCTCGGCTGCCATCGGGAAGTACTGCTGATCTAACGAGACCAGGGCCGTGGAACTACTCCATTCTTCATAGTCCTCGGACCCATAAAAAAGGAGGAAGAAAAGACCGCCGGCCGGCGGTGCGGCAGTGTGGAGACCTGTCGTAAGCCCCGGGAGGGACAGTCCGTCCGGGGGAGGGGCCTGCTGCGGAGGCAGAGGTCTCACGGCCAGAAGCCATGTCAACTGTCAGTCTGAAGAACATCTACAAGATCTATGACAACTCGGTCACCGCGGTGAGCGACTTCAACCTGGAGATCGCGGACAAGGAGTTCATCGTGCTGGTGGGCCCCTCCGGCTGCGGCAAGTCCACCACCCTGCGGATGGTGGCGGGCCTGGAGGAGATCAGCAAGGGAGAGCTGTACATCGACGGCAAGCTGGTCAACGACGTGGAGCCCAAAGACCGGGACATCGCGATGGTGTTCCAGAGCTACGCACTGTATCCCCACATGACGGTGCGGGAGAACATGGAATTCCCCCTGAAGCTGAAGAAAGTGCCCAAGGAGGAGATCCAGCAGCGGGTGGACCAGGCGGCGGAGATCCTGGGCATCACCCAGTATCTGGACCGGAAGCCCAAGGCGCTGTCCGGCGGCCAGCGGCAGCGTGTGGCCATCGGGCGAGCCATTGTCCGGGAGCCCAAGGTGCTGCTGATGGATGAGCCCCTGTCCAACCTGGACGCCAAGCTGCGCAACCAGATGCGTGCGGAGATCATCAAGCTGCGGCAGCGGATCAACACCACCTTCGTGTACGTGACCCACGACCAGACAGAGGCCATGACCCTGGGCGACCGGATCGTGATCATGAAGGACGGCTTTGTGCAGCAGATCGGCACCCCCCAGGAGGTCTTTGAGAAGCCCATCAACATCTTCGTGGCCGGCTTCATCGGTACGCCCCAGATGAACTTCTTCAACGCCCGCCTGGAGAAGAAGGGCGGCGACTACTCGGTGGAGTATGCCGGGGCCAGCTTCCCGCTGGACGGGGAGATGAGCGCCAAGCTGGCCGGGAAGGGACAGCAGAGCGCCGACGTGATCCTGGGTGTGCGTCCGGAGCACATCGCGGTGCAGAAGGACCCCTCCGCCTCCGCCATCGAGGCATCCATCGAGGTGTCCGAGCTGATGGGCAGCGAGCTGTACCTCCACGCCACCGTGGAGGGCGGCCAGGAGGTGGTCATCCGCACCCCCACCGTAGAACTGCCGGCGGAGTACCGGGGCGGCGTGCCCTATGGCACCAAGCTCCGCTTCACCTTCTCCCCCAGCCTCATCCATCTCTTCGACCCCGAATCTGAGAAGAGCCTGCTCGTCTGAATCGAGGAACAGAAGTAGGAAGACACGGATAAGCACCCGGCGCGGTCCCCGTCCGATCATGCGGACGGGGAC